>WNGK01000802.1_pt1 | contig 80900 bp, 86 predicted proteins | sample 5400601 | NCBI WGS metagenome assembly WNGK01 (sample SAMN13153376, study PRJNA577476) | soil metagenome | isolation source: 60 cm soil or saprolite under Garry oak tree replicate 1 | place: USA:California | collected 2016-06-15
TGACAAAGACCGAAAGCGAGATCCTCCGCTTGGTCGCCAAGGGCTACAAGTATCGGGAGATCGCCGAGCAGCGGTTCATCGCAGTGAAGACCGTTCAGAACCACGTCCAGAACATCCTTGGCAAGCTGCACATGCACACCAAATTCGAGTTGATCGCCTATGCGATCCGCCACGGGCTGGACCGCGCGGCTGACCAGCCAGCACGCCAGGGGGGTCCAAAGGAACACTGACGTCCCAGCCTCCCCGGCCACACCCGCTGGGTCTGTGCAGGCCGCCCGACGTGTCGGAATAACTGGCACCCGCACGGTCTTACATGCAGCGCTTGGTTCGCTACGCTCAGTGCATGACAGTTCGAGATATGCTGACAGCCCTCCAGATGTTCCCTGGGGACACCGAGCTGCTCCATCGACCGGTCCAATTGTTGTGACCGGTTCAGTACGTGACGCACAGTTCTGGTGCCCTTGGCCTCGACGCAGCGGCGGGAGGCGCCGATGTCCAACGTCGTCACCGATTCGATGCGTGACCCCGGGACCCCTGACGACGTCGTCGTCACGGTCACCGCGCGCGAGCCCGTCACCGATCCGACCCTCGGCATCGTCGTGGCGGCGGCCGGAGCCGACGCAGCCGTTCCGCCCAACCGCCTGGTCACCATCGGGGACTCGCTGACCCAGGGCTTCCAGAGCGGCGCGGTGTTCCACACCGACCTCTCCTGGCCGGCGATCGTCGCCTGGGAGCTGGGCTGGTACGGCCAGTTCCGCAAGCCCGTCTACGGCGGCCCCGGTGGGCTGCCGCTCAACATCGAGCTGCTCCTGCGCGACCTGGAGCACCGCTTCGGCGCGGACCTGGACTGGTGGGAGTTCCCGCTCGCGCTGTTCCAGGGCCGGCAGTTCATGGATAGCGTGGAGGACTACTGGGAGCGGGGTCCCGGCTCCAGCTTCCCGAACGTGACCGGGATTAACCACAACCTCGCCATCTACGGCTGGGACGTGCGCGACACGCTCGAGCGCACCTGGGCGAGCAGCCAGGCACAGCTCAAGGCGCCCAAGGACGACCTGATCAGGCAGATCGTCGAGGACAACGGGCAGCGCGCCGCCATGTACGTGCTCCCGTCGGTGCCCAGGCGCACGCAGTCGCTGACCCCGCTCGGCGCCGCGGCCGATCTGGGCGGGCAGGGCGGCCAGGACGCCGACGGCATCGAAACCCTGGTGATCATGCTCGGCGCGAACAACGCGCTCGGGAGCGTGACCGGGCTCAAGGTGGTGTGGAGCGCGGCCGGGTATGACGACCTGCGCCGCAAGGACCAGTACTCGGTCTGGCGGCCTACCCATTTCGAGGCCGAGCTGGGGCAACTGGCCGCCGAGGTCCGCAAGATCAAGGCGCGCCATGTCATCTGGTCGACCGTGCCGCACGTGACCATCGCCCCGATCGCACGCGGCCTCGGCGGCAAGGTCGCGCCGGGGTCGAGGTACTTCCCGTACTACACGCGCCCGTGGATCGATGAGCGCCGCTTCGACGCCCACCGCGACCCGAACATCACCGCCGCCCAGGCGCGTGCGGTGGACAGCGCCATCGACCAGTACAACGACGCGATCGTCGAGGTCGTCCGCGCCGCCCGCAACGACGGCCGAGACTGGTACGTGCTCGACGTGGCCGGCCTGCTCGACCGGCTCGCGGCGCGTCGATACCTGGACGACCCGCTGGCCCGGCCGCCGTGGTGGACGCCGTACGAGTTGCCGACGGCGCTGCGCCTGCTGTCGCCCGTGCCCGACTCGAGGTTCCTGTTCGGCGGACCGCGTGGGCGCAGCAGCGGCGGGCTGTTCTCGCTCGACGGGGTCCACCCCACCACGGTCGCCTACGGCATCCTCGCGCAGGAGATCATCAACATCATGCAGCTTGCCGGCGTGCGCTTCTTCTCCCAGAACGGGCAGGTCGAGCGCACCAGGCCGGTCAGAGTCGACTTCGAGCGGCTCGTGCGCCTGGATACCTTGATCACATCGCCACCGGCCCTGCTCACCACCGGTCTTGGAGTGTTGGGTTGGGCGGACCAGGCGCTCGACGCCATCAAACTGGCGCTCCCCTTTGGTTAGCTGAGCCGCTTTGTTGAGCCCAAGGTGAGATTCGAACCCTTGACGTTTCGATTACGAGGCTGCCGCATCCAGTCCGACCAGACGGATCGAGACGGATCTGCGCTGCTCACGTTAGGTGCAGGTCGATCTGGTCGGGTCCAGAGGGGATCCAGTTCGATCGCGTAGGGTGCACAAATGCGTTCATGCAGCTTGTCGGTACTCGTGCAGGAGACCACCAAGGAGATCGCGTCGGTGGACTCGGGGCGGCCGGTTCATCGTGACCTGACCCCCTGAGATTGGTCCGCCTGGTATGAGAGTCCGTGGTGAAGCGCGGCATGCGCCTTCGGCTGGTAGAGCCGGCTGGAGGACGGATGCGTCGAAGCAGTGATGGCCCACCCCTTTGCCACCCCGTCTACGGCCGCCAGGGGCTGCACGTCGTGGATGGCTCGGCGGTCTCGGTCAAACTAGGGGTGAGCCCGGCGCTCACCATCACCGCCCCAGGCGGCCGTGCCGGTGGGACAGCGCGGACGCTACAACCCTGATTCGGCGAGGATCGGGGGCCAGCGGTCCTGCCACGGCGCGGCGGCCTCATAGGCCGCCGAGGCGCGCAGCACCAGCGCATCCTCCAGCCGGCGTCCCACGATCTGCAGCCCGATCGGCAGGCCGTCCTGGGTGAACCCTGCCGGGACCGTCGCCGCCGGCTGGCCAGTGAAGTTGAACGGGAAGGTGAACGACAGCCAGTAGAAGCCGTCGACCTCGCGCCCGTCGATGGTGGCCGGCCCCTGCAGGCCGTGCTCGAACGGCGGCACAGCCAGCGTCGGGGTCAGCAGCAGGTCATAGAAGCGAAAGAACCGCCACGCCGCGTTGTAGACCGCCTTGCGCCGCACCACGGCGCTGGTGACCTGCTCGGCGGTCCAGTCCATACGGAGGACATCGGCCAGGTGCGGCGACATGCGCTCGCCCAGCTCGTCGGCGAGGCGGCGCATGCCCGCAAGATCGCTCTCGCACACGATCAGCGGCAGCAGGGCCTCGTAGGGGTCCTCCCAGCCCGGATCGGCTCGCTCGACGGCGCAGCCGAGATCGCGCTCGAAGACCGCGACGGCCTGATCGACGACCGTCCGGACGGCGGGGTCGACGGCGGCGTACCCCAGGTCCGGGCTGTAGGCGACCCGGACGCCGGGCAGATCGCCGTCCGTGGCGCGCAGCCAGTCGACGTCGTCGGAGCGGATGCTCAGCCGGTCGCGGTCGTCGTAGCCGGCGATCACCGACAGCACCAGGGCGGCGTCGGCGACCGTGCGGGTCAGCGGGCCGATGTGCTCCAACGACTCCCAGCTCGACACACCGGGATAGCGGTCGTCCTTGGTGCCCGGGTACAGCGGGACCCGGCCCATCGTCGGCTTGATGCCGTAGATCCCGCAGAAGCTCGCGGGGATGCGGACCGAGCCGCCGCCGTCGCTGCCCAGCGAAAACGGCCCGACGCCGGTGGCCACCGCGGCGCCCGTCCCGGCCGAGGAGCCTCCGGAGGTGCGGTCGAGGTTCCAGGGGTTGCGGGTCGGCTCGGCGAGCGGGGTCTGCCCGGTGCCGGAGTAGCCGAACTCGGGCACCTGGGTCTTGCCGATCACGACGGCGCCGGCGGCCTTGATCCGCTCGACTACGACGTCGTCCTCGTCGGGCACGAAGTCGGCGTACGCGTGCGACCCGGAGGCCGTGCGGATTCCCTTGGTGTAGATGAGGTCCTTGATCCCGGTGGGCACGCCCGCCAGCGGTCCCACCTCGCCCCCGGCGGCGATGTCGGCCTCGATCCGCTTGGCCTGCTGGCGGGCCTGGTCCGGCACGATTGTGGTGAACATGTGCAGCGTCGGGTCGAGCCGGTCCAGCCGCTCCAGGACCGCGTCGACCACCTCCACCGGTGACAGCTCCTTGGCCGCGATGCGCCGTGCCAGGGTGGTCGTGTCCAGCTGGCAGATGTGGTTGCTCGCCGCCATCGTCTCCGCCTCCTCGCGGCCTCGCTCGGTCCGGCCACACCGCCGCATGGCCCAACCATCAGCCAAACACCGGGCCGGGGTCTCGACAAGGGGACGGTGGGGACGCGCACGACATTCCACCAGTGCTCAGGCTCATTTCGGGATGAGATCTGGGTGCTTCGGGTTGTGCCCGTCGTGTCCGCCGCCAGGCGGTACGGCACCCCAGCAGGCTCCCTCCCTTCTTGTGCGCCCCTTGGCTATCTGCTGTGATCAGCGTATGAGCTGGTTGCATCAGCAAGCGAGAGGAGGCGACCGCATGGCGGCGACACGAAGCCCACAGGAGGTCTTCGGCCACCACGCGCAGGCGTTGGGCGACGAGAACCTCGACGAGATCGTCGCTGACTACAGCGACGACGCCATCTTCGTCACCCCGGCAGGCGCGCGGCGCGGCAAGGACGCCATCCGTCAGGCGTTCACCCAGCTCCTCAGCGAGCTGCCGCAGGCCACCTGGGATATCAAGACCACCATCTACGAAGACGACATCTTGCTGCTGGAGTGGGACGCCGAGGGCGGCGGCAACCGCGTGCAGGACAGCATCGACACCTTCGTCTTCCGCGACGGTCTGATCCGCGTCCAGACCGTCCGGTACACCTTGCAGGCCACCCGCTGACAGTGCCAATGGAGGGGACCGCGATGCGGCAAGACATCGAGTTCGACGCGGAGGGCGTGACGCTGCGGGGCTGGCTGTACCTGCCCGACGGAGCCACCGGTCCAGCTCCCACGATCGTCATGGCCCACGGTTTTTCCGCCGTCAAGGAGATGTACCTCGATACCTTCGCGGAGGCATTCGCCGCCGCAGGGCTTGGGGCAGTGGTGTTCGACAACCGCAACTTCGGCGCAAGCGACGGCGAGCCGCGCCAGGAGATCGATCCCTGGGCCCAGGTACGCGACTACCGCCACGCGATCACCTGGGCGCAGGCACACCCGCAGGTCGACGCCAGCCACATCGGGGTGTGGGGGTCCAGCTACAGCGGTGGCCATGTGCTGGTGCTGGGCGCGATCGACAAGCGCATCAAGTGCGTGGTCGCGCAGGTGCCGCTGGTCAGCGGCTTCCGCAACATCCAGCGCCTGGTGCGTCAGGACTTCCTGGCGCCCAACCGTGCGCTGTTTGAGCAGGACCGTGCCGCACGTTATCGGGGTGAGGCGCCGGCGATGATCCCCGTGGTGGACGCCGACCCCATGGCTGCCTCGGCGCTGCCCACGCCCGATTCCTGGGAGTGGTTTAGCGAGACCGGCAAGACCCGCGCGCCGGCGTGGCGGAACGAGGTCACGCTGCGCACCGTCGAGATGCTCATGGAGTACGAGCCGGCCGCCTACCTTGAGCGCATCAGCCCCACGCCGCTGCTGATGGTGGTCGCCGCTGGCGACCACCTGACTCCGACGGACCTGGCGCTGGAGGCCTACCAGCAGGCCCGCGAGCCAAAGCGGCTGGTGCTGCTGCCAGGTGCGCACTTCGACGCCTACGTCAAAGACTTCGACGCCGCCAGCGCAGCAGCCCGCGACTGGTTCCTGGAGCACCTCGGCTCGCCGGGGTAGGGCTCCTCATTGCTCGGTGAGCAGCGCCCAGGTCCACGCGAAGGGCCTGAAGATCAACGGCGGCACCCTGCCGCCGTTCCAGGGCGCGCCTTCTGCTACCTCGCGAGGAGGCCAAGCGCCAAGCGGTGCACCGCTGCATCCGGACCAGTGGTCCGTTTGATGGCGTGGTCGACTTCGATTGGGCGGTCCGCGACCCTGCCGACCCACCGATGCTCCGGCCCAAGTCCGACAGCCGCGATCACCTCCACCCAACCGATGCCGGGTATCAGGCATGACCAACGCCTTCACCCTCACCTCCTGCGGGACAGCCAAGCTCCTGCCGCGCCGTAGCAGTGCCGTCCGCGCACCATCGCCGCCGCCTGGCGCGTATGGCCGGGGGCGGCGGCGATGTGCGCCACCGGCTACCTGTGGTCATCGGAGAGGCTTCCAGTGATGGTCCTGGCGGGGTCCGATGTGGGGTCCGGAATCGGCGGGAGATAGCCGTCCAACGAGTCTGATCCTCTGAAGTCTTCAGTAATGCGCGTGCGGCCTCGGCTGGTAGATGCGCCTGCGGAAGGGGCGGCGTAGAAGGGCTGATGCCCGATTGTTCGCTTTAGACTGAGCCCCGACGTGTTGAGGGCCTAGTGTCCGCAAGGACGTGGGGGTTCAAGTCCCCCCTCCGACACCACGACTGAGCTGGAGATCCGTGCTTCACCTCCTCTCGGCATCGGGGACAGGTCGTCCCGTTGACAGCGGTTTGACAGCAGAGGACTCCGAGTCCTGTTGCTCTCCCTCGAGGATCAGGCGGGCGACGGTGTTGGCGGCCTCGGCATCCATTGCCTTCAGGACGTGCTGATACAGGTCCGATGTGATGGCCGTGTTGGCGTGGCCGAGGCGTTGGCTCACGACCTTCGGGGGGATGTCGGCCTGGAGGCTGGCCGTGACGTAGGTGTGCCGGAGCCCATGCAGCGTCAGGTCAGGTAAGCCTGCCTCACGGGCCCGTCGAGCGAACATCCGGGTGAGCTGCGTCGGCCGCAGCGGCGTCCCGTCCTCGCGGGTGAACACCAGGCCGTGGTCCTGCCACCCCGCGCCGCCGGCGAGACGCTCCTGGAGCTGCCGAACATGGTGGGCCTTGACCGCTGCCACCGTCGCCGGGTCGAGCGCGATCGAGCGCCGCCCAGCGGGGGACTTCGTGCCGAGCCGGATGGTTGGCTTGCCGGCGACCGTCACCAGCCGTTGCATGACGGTTAGTTGGCCTGTTCTACGCCGGAGCGGACGAGGCCACCCGGCGCGAGTACGTCGCCGCGCGGCAGGAGGCTATCCGGGGCGCGCTGGGGTGGCTGGAGCAGCACGCGGTAGGCGTGCGGCGCGGGCACGGTGGCAGCGAGCATCTGGACGGCCGCGGGCTGTTGGCGATTGGGTATGACCATCGCACCTCGCGCGAGGGAGACCCGCAGCTGCACACGCACATGCTGGTGCAGAACCTCACCGAGGGACCGGACGGCCGCGCCACGGCGCTGGACTCCAAGCGCCTGTGGGCGCACCTGATGACTGCCGAACGGGTCTATCAGCAGTTGTGGCGCGCGGAGCTGTCGCGCCGGCTGGGCCTTGAGTTCGTTCAGGTGCCCGACCATGAGCAACTAGAGATCGCCGGCTGGGATGACAAGACGCTACGAGACGCCTTCTCCAAGCGAGCGGCGCAGGTCCGGGCACAGTGTGACGCCTGGGGCACCACGGACACGCGCACGGCGCGGGAAGCGGCGCGCGCCACGCGCCGCGCCAAGGACCACGCCGAGACCGAGGAGGTGATCTACGACCGCTGGCGCTCGGAGCTGGCCGAGCACGGCATCGGCGAGCGGACCTATGCCGAACGCCTCGGCGGCGCCACTGGCACACGCTGACCGAGGACCACGGCGGCGTTGCTTGGGGAGCTGGCCGGGCCGGAGGGGCTGACGGGGCAGGCGTCCACCTTCGCGCGCCGTGATGTGGTCGATCATCTGGCGCGGCGCCTGCCGGTTGGCACCTCGGCCAGTACAACCCTGGAGGAGCTTGAGGCGCTGGCCGATCGGTTCCTTGCCGAGCGTGCGGTGGTGGTGGCGCGCGATGAGCAGCTTGCCGAGGTGCGCTACTCCACGCCCGAACTCGTGGCGCTGGAACAGCGCATGCTGGACAGCGCCACGGCCAGAGCGGACGCCGGCTGCGGGGTGGTCGCGCCGGAGCACCTGCGCGCCACGCTCGAAGCCTTCCCGACCATGGCGCAGGATCAGGCCGACGCGCTGGCCGATCTGACCCGCTCGGGCGCTGGGGTGTCGCTGCTGGTTGGCGAGGCCGGCTACGGCAAGACCTTCGTGGCTGGGGCGGCAGGTCATATGTACGGCCTGCAAGGGCACCGCCTGATTGGGACGGCACCGACCGGTCTTGCGGCCACCGGCCTTGCAAGCGAGGGGTTCACGGATGCGCGCACGGTCGATCGGCTGTTGGCCGACCTGGAACAGCGCCGCGACCGGCTCGACGCAAAGACCGTGCTGCTGGTGGATGAGGCCGGGATGGTCGGCACACGCAAGTTCGCCCGTCTGCTGGATGAGGCCAACCGCGCCGAGGCCAAGGTGATCCTGGTCGGCGACGACCGCCAGTTGTCCTCCATCGATGCCGGCGGCGGCTTCCGCGGCTTGCGGCTACGACTGGGGGCGAGCGAGCTGACGCAGAACCGTCGGCAGCAGGCCCAATGGGAGCAGCAGGCCCTTGAGCTGGTCCGCCGCTTCGAGGTCGAGGAGGCAGTCGGCCTATACCGGGAGCATGACCGGGTGGTGGTGGCCGAGACCCGAGACGAGCTGACCCGGGGCCTGCTGGACGACTGGCAGCAGGCGTTCCAGCAAGGCGAAGACGTGGTGATCTTGGCCCACCGACGCGAGGACGTCGGCCGCTTCAACCTTGCCTGCCAGCAGATGCGCGCCAACGCCGGCGAGCTCGACTCGGATCCGGAGGCGCGTCTTCAGGTCGCCGACCGAACCTTCGCGGTGGGCGATCGGGTGGTGTGCGGCAAGAACGCGCTCAAGCGGCTGGGAGTCGCCAACGGCACCCGCGGGACCGTGGTTACGCTCGACCGTGAGGCCCGGTCGTTGACGATCCAGATCGGCGACAACACCGACGCACGAGGCCGCGGCGCCACCGAAGGCGAGAGGGTGACGCTGCCCGCCAGCTACCTGGACGGGAAGGGCCGACCGGGCGCACCGCGCCGGGTGGACCTGGCGTACGCGACCACCGGGCACAAGTCACAGGGACTGACCAAGTGGACCTCGCTGCCGTTCGTGTCCGGCCGCGAGGACGCGCAGTGGTTGTATGTGGTCTTGAGCCGCGCCAAGCACCTGACCCGCATCTACACCGTGACCGGCCCGGAGGAGCGCCCGCCAGAGCTTGCCGAGGTGCCCGACACTCGCCGGGCGCCGGACGGGTATGAGCGGCTTGCCACTGTGATGGGCCGCGACCGTGCCGAGCAGCTGGCCACGGACGCACGCCGGCTGGTGGACCTGCGGGCCATGTCCACCCGGGAGCTTCGGGCCGAGCGGGACCGCCTGGACGCGGCGATGGACCAGGCGCCACGCGACCGCCGCCACGAGGCCGAGCGTGCCGCCAAGCGGCATGCCGAGCGGGAACAGCGCGTGCGCGAGCTGAAGGCCGCCGGGGTCGAGGGACCGGAGCTTGCGACCGTGATCAAGCTGGCGGACCAGGCAGGCGAGCAGGCCCGCCAGCTCCGCCGCCATCAGCAGCAGCGTGCCGCCTGGCTGGAGACCAACGCCGAGCTCGTCGCCCAACGGCGCGCCGTCATGCAAGAGCTGGGCTGGCGGCACCGAGCGGACGCTCGGGCGATCGAGCTGGACCCGCCGGTCGACCTGGTGGCTGCGTTCGGGCCGATGCCGACCGAGCGCAGGGCGCAGGCGGCCTGGCGCGCGGCGGTCAGCCAGGTGGACGGCTACCGGCGCGCCTGGGGCATCGAGCGGCCCGGGTTGGCGAAGCATGAAGAGCGCAGCGAGCGAGAGGAGGAACGCAAGGAACATGCTGGTACGGCACCGTCGAGGATCGCCAGGCCAGCCCGACCAGTAGGCGCGGCCGGCCCGAGCGGCGGCCGGCTCGATGCGAGCGCCGCGCCGTGCGCGCTGAGGAACTGCTGGGGCCGCAGCCGACCGAGGATCTTCGCCAGCGGCGCGCCTGGCAGGCGGCCCGGACCACCATCGAGCGGTACCGCGAGAGGACCCACAGCCGCGACGGCCGCGAGCGGGAGGCCGGCTAGAGTCTGCTACCGGGCCACGAGGACCGGGCAGGAAGCGTGGTGGATGACACTGCCCGCAACGCTGCCCAGCACAGCACCAGCCACCCTCGACCTTCCCCTGCTACCCATGACGATGAGGTCGGCGCCCACCTTGGCTGCCGCGTCGACAATCGCGTGCCCCTCGTGGCCTTCGGGGGCCTCCGGCATCTCGGTCCTGGCCCGACGGCCCTGTGCCGTCAGCCGGCTCACCAATGCAGCCATGGACGCTTCGACCTCGGGCGCCCACTCAGGATCCCAAGTGTTGGCTCCGGTGTAGGCCAGTTCTCGAACGTGCACCACGAGGACTTCGCTGCGAAACCTGCGGGCAATGGCTTCGGCCAGTTCTGCCGCCTTCTTGGACTCTTCGGACCCGTCTAGCGCCACGACGACCTTTCGGAACATCCAACGCCTCCAGTCCAACGCCGCTTGGAATGCCTCAGATCCGACGCCACGCGTTGCGCGCAGGCATCGGCAAGACCGCTGACGCGCTGCGCGAAGACCGCAGCGACTGAGGAGACCAACCGATGCGCGGTCGGTCGCTCGCCGCGACACTCCCGGCATGGGTCGCGGTGATACGCAGGAGGCTGGACGCCCGTCCGGAGAGCCGTCCTCGGGCGGCGTCACCTGGCGGCAGCACGTCAAGCGGGGCGTGCTGCTGCTGGTGGCCGCGGTCTCGCTGTACGTGCTGCTGCCGACGCTTGCCTCGGTGTTCGGATCGTGGCGGTCGCTGTCGCACCTCGACTGGCCGTTCGCGGTCCTGGTGCTCGCCTGCGAGGCGGCCAGCTACATGTGCCTGTGGGAGCTGGACCGGATCGCGCTGGGCACCAGCGCCAGGTTCCCGATCGCCTGCGCGCAGCTTGCTGGCAACGCCATGGGCCGGTTCGTGCCGGGTGCGCCCACGCCGTTCGCGGTGGAGATGCTGCGCAGGGCCGGGGTCGACGCCGGCCAGGCGGCAGCGGCGCTCACCGCGTTGACCGGCCTGCAGCTCGCGACCATGCGACACTGCCGCTGCTGGCGCTGCCGGCGATCATCGGCGGCGCGCCGATAAGCCACGGCCTTGCCAGCGCGGCCTATCTCGGCATCGGCATGCTGTTGTTGCTGGTGGCAGCCGGTGCGGCGGCCTTTGCGACCGATCGGCCGCTCCAGCTCGCGGGCCGCGGCGTCCAGTGGCTGCTCAACCACACCATCCGCCGGCGCCGGCACGTGGACGGCCTGCCACAACAGCTGCTGGCCGATCGGGACTTCATCCGCACCACCCTCGGCGGGCGCTGGAAGGCAGCCGTGGCCGCGGCGGCGGGCAACACGGGATTTGACTATCTGGCGTTGTTGTGCACGCTCAGGGCGGTCGGGGCGGCGCCGCGACCGTCGCTGGTGCTGCTGGCCTACACCTCTGCGGACCTGCTGGCGCTGCTGCCGTTTACGCCCGGTGGCCTGGGCTTTGTGGAGGCGGGGCTGGTCGGCACGCTCCGGCTGGCCGGTGTCCCCGGAGCGCACGCGGTGGCCGCGACGCTGCTGTACCGGCTGGTCGCCTACTGGCTGCCCATTCCCGCCGGCGGCGTCGCCTACCTCCTGTTCCGCCGCCGCTACCACTGACGCGATGGATCAGACGCGCTGGCCGGTCCCAGCCTGTCCGGCTTGGCCGGGCCACGAGACCACCTTGGGTGGCCGCATGAGGGGCGCAAGGGTGGACAAGGGCAGGATGGGGCCATGGCTCAGCACAGGCCACCGCTGTTCCCGCTGTGGCTCTGATTTGCCCCGGTGCCTGCGGCAGGATGCAACAGCGGATGGCAACACCACCGACCAGCTCGTCTACTGGCCGCCGTCCGGTTGGGTCGAGCCGGCAGGCGCCCGTGCCGCGCTCATCGCGTGGATCGCCCTGGTGAGCTCCAGGATCTGGTTGGATGCCTGGAGCAGGTCCTCGTTTTGCTGCTCCTCGTCCTGGACCGTCTGCCACTGCTGGTCGGCCAGCGCCTGCCGTTTTTCGTCGGCGCGGTTTTGGCTGATCATCACAAACGTCGACAAAGATCGCCTCCAGCGACACGATCATCCTCAGCAGCCCGAACGGGTAGGGCTCGACCCTAAAACCGATCCATGTGGCAAACCAGATGATGTGGAGGTAGACGAACCACATCGACCCGGCGAAGCGGTGATCTGGTCAGCGAGCCGGTTCTCTAGGCTCTGCCGGCGCTGTTTGGCGTGCTGCAGCAGCGCCGGGTTGACCGGTGGGGGGAGCGGCCGTGCGCTCACGCCTCCTCCTTTTGTGCTTGCCCCACGCGCAGCGACCCTGCCGCGCCTGTGCGGCAGGGTCGCTGGCCTCTCGTCTTTGGGAGCAGGCCACCGTGCGAAGCAGTGGCCGCCTGGGGTGGGCGCCGCCTGGCCCACCGACCAGCCGGGCGCGGGGCGCTGCCCGCTCGGGTGGTGGTCAGCCGCCGGCCAGCCGCTCCGCCCGCTTGCCGGCCTCTCGCAGCCTGAATGCGGCGAAGATCTCGCTGACCCCGAAGAAGATGGCCCACACCCCCACCAGGGTCACCAGTGTCACCAGCGACCGCTGCCAGGAGCGCACTGCCCACACCCCCAGCACCAGCTCGGCCGCGCCCAGCAGCAGCCCGGTCCACCAGTAGTCCGCCTTGGGCCCGGTCAGCGCGCCGACCACGTGCATGATGCCAAAGAAGATCAGGTACCAGGCCACCAGGATCGACACCACGTACAGGGTGATCGACGGCCAGACGAAGGTCAGGATCCCAGCGGCGATCCCCAAGATCCCCCCGATAATGTACAGCCAGCGCCACTCCCGCACGCGGCCGGCGACCGCCAGCTGGGTGATGCCGCCCAGCAGGAAGGCCACCCCCACAAAGGCCGCCACCGCGGCCAGGCTGCCCACCCGGTACGACAGCACGTACATGCCAAACCAGACCCACAGGACCCCAAGGATCAAAAACCACCACCAGACCCCTGACACCTCCCGCACGTCGGTCCGCATGGTGTCCTGCAGCACGTCCGGGGATCGTGTATCGCTGGTCATCACAGCCTCCCTTGCCCCCGCCACCCCGCGCCCGGGCCGCTCGCCATGGATGAGCCCGTGGCGGCTGGCCGGTTCCATCCTGTGCCGTGGTGCGTTCTGCCAGCCGGTCGAGGGCCGGGCTAGGAGCCCGCCGCTGCCTTGGCGCGCTGGTCGGCGTAGGCGCGGGCGTCGATAGCGTCCAGGATGGCCAGCTGCGCGTTGTCGACCGTCCAGGCGGCGTAGTCGACGGCGTCGGCGGCGTCGGCTTCTGCCCAGTCCGCTTCGTCGGCGGCCTCACGGGCGTCCAGCTGTCGAGTGCGCTTGTCGATCTTGGCCTTGACGTCGTCGCGCTTGGCGGCGGCGTCGGCCTTCATCTGCGCCCACCTGCTCTGGGCGCGGTCGGCGGTCTGGTCGGCCTGCTGCTGGGTGTCCTTGCCGGCCTGGTCCAGGTCGGCCTGGGCCTGGTCGATGCGCTGGCGTAGCCGCTCACGCGACTCGCTGGCGGCGGCCTGCACCGCCGACTTGGCCGCCGCGACGCGCTGCTGCAACTGGTCCAGTTTTGCGGAGAAGTCCATACTTCCTCCCTTTACTGCGCCGATCGCCGTCTGAGCTGCTTGTCTGCGGACGGGTTGCCCATGCCAAGACCATCCGCCCCAGGCGAGCGCGATCGCACTTGTGTGATCCCTGGCCCGCCCGGGCTCACCAGCCACAAATTGTCGAGCTCCTTTCGTGGTTTGCCGCGTGGTTGGTCGTGTCCAGGCTCTGCCGGCTGGTTGCCCGCTCATGGTCTGGGAGGTCGCGGCCGCCTGGCATCGGTGCGATCACCGATCCGCTGCGGAAAGGACCTGAAACGCAGTCGGGTGGTCAGCCGACGACGGTCCCGAAGACGCGGCCAGGCCCGTACGGCCTCGTGACACCCTGGGCCTGGCTCAGTAGCGTTGCCGCATGCAAGGCGCCGCCAAGCCAGACATACGCGGGTCACGCCGGCTGGCGAGGATCCTCGCCGCCAACCCCCGGGGGGCGATCTACGGCACGATCGTCGCCAGCGCGACGATCGCGACCACCGCTGGCGGGCACAAGTCCGCAGCGCTCATCCTGGAGGCCACCCTTGCCACCCTGCTGATCTTCTGGCTCGCCCACGTGTACGCCGACTTCCTCGGCCATGGGCTCGGCCACGCCAGGGCCGACCCGATGCTCCTAGCCTCCATCATGGTCCAGGAGCTGTCGATGCTGGTCGCTCCGGCGTTGTCCATCTTGTTCCTGCTGCTTGGTGCATTGGGCGTGCTGCAGGAGGCTCTCGCGGTAGGCCTGGCGCTCTGGAACGGCGTCGTCCAGCTGATCGGATGGGGCATCGACGTAGGACGCAAACGCGGACAACCGTGGCCGGCGGCGCTGCTCACAGGGCTAGTCTACGGCGCCTTTGGCGTGGTGATCGTCCTGCTCGAGGTGCAGCTGCACTGACCACACGTCGGAGGCTCACGGGAACACGGTGAATCACTCATGCGGGCCGTGCTAGGGCCGTGGACCATCCAGAATCAGTAGTCAGCCACGGACACTCTCGGCCGCCACGCCCGCGAGCATGCTCAGCATGCGCGGAAGCTGCGGGAGCGAGCCCTTCGGGAGCTGCACGATTGGGAAGGGCAGGCACCGGCCGACGAGGACCAACCGGCTCCGGTGCCGTGGCTGTCGGTTCTGGCTTGGGTGGTGCTGCTCGACGACTGGGCGGGCGAGGCTGCACACCGAATGGTTGATGGGGGAATCACCCTGTCGGGGTGAAGCGGCCCAACCAGATCGGTGCGACGGTACTGCGAGCGTTCGCCGAGATTGCTCGGCGCGGGACGTGGCCGTAGCGGGGAGGCACCGGACGAAGGGAGCGGCAGATGACTGAGCAGGACCTGCCGATCACCGTTTCGTTTCAGGTCCTTTCCGCAGCGGATCGGTGATCGCACCGATGCCAGGCGGCCGCGACCTCCCAGACCATGAGCGGGCAACCAGCCGGCAGAGCCTGGACACGACCGGGGGGTGACGACATGAGCACGGCGAAGGCCGAGCGCCCGGGAGTGGGTGCCAAGGCGTCGCCGGGCAGCGCGAGCCCGGACCAGCGGCAGAGCGCGGCGATGCGGTCTTCTTTCCCCCCGATCGCCGACTACGGGTTCCTGTCGGACTGCCACACCGGCGCGCTGGTCGCGCCCGACGGGGCGGTCGACTGGCTGTGCGTGCCGCGGTTTGACGGGCCCAGCGTGTTCGGCGGCCTGCTGGACCGCGAGGCCGGCGCGTTCCGGCTGGGGCCGTTCGGCATCAACGTCCCAGCCTCGCGGGACTACGAGTCCGGAACCAACGTGCTGGAGACGACGTGGCAGACCCCGTCCGGGTGGGTGGTGGTGCGTGACGGATTGACGATGGGGCCCCGGCAGGGCGAGGACCAGATGACGCCGCACACCCGGCCGCCGGCCGACGACGACGCCGACCACTTGTTGGTGCGAACGGTCACCTGCATCGACGGTCAGGCCGAGATCGACCTGGTCTGCGAGCCAGTGTTCGACTACGGCCGCTCCGCGGCCACCTGGACGCTGGTCGATGGCAGCCGCCACACCGCCGACGCCAGCGGTGCGGGCCAGACGATGCGGCTGCAGACCGACATGGAGCTGGGGATCGAGGGCAATCGTATCCGCGCCCGGCACGTCCTGAGGGAGGGGGAGCGGCTGTACTGCGCGCTGTCGTGGGCTTCCGGCCTTGCCCTGCCCGGCGACGTCGAGGAGGCCAGCGCTCGCCTGGACGCCACCGTCCGCTTCTGGCGCGGTTGGCTCGGCAGGGCCAAATTCCCCGACCACCGCTTGGGCGAGCCGATCCGGCGCTCGGCCCTGGCCATCAAGGGCCTGACCTACATGCCGACCGGCGCGACCGTGGCCGCGCTGACCACCTCGCTGCCCGAGACCCCCGGAGGCGAGCGCAACTGGGACTACCGCTACACCTGGATCCGCGACACGACCTTCACGCTGCAGGCGCTGCACTTCCTCGACCTGGACTGGGAGGCCGACGAGTTCATGCAGTTCGTGGCCGACCTGGAGCCCAACCAGGACGGCGGCCTGCAGATCATGTACGGCATCGACGGCCGGCGCGACCTCAGCGAGTCGACCCGGGACGACCTGTCCGGCTACGCCGGCGCGCGTCCGGTGCGGATCGGCAACGGCGCCTTCGACCAGCGCCAGAACGACGTCTACGGCGCGGTGCTGGACTCCATCCTGCTGCACACCCTCCGCAGCCAGCGCCTGCCCCGGCGGTTGTGGCCGATCGTCCAGGCACAGGCCGAGTGCGCCACCCGCATCTGGCGCGAGCCTGACCAGGGCATCTGGGAGGCCCGCGGCAAGCCGCAGCACTACGTGTCCTCCAAGCTGATGTGCTGGATCGGCCTGGACCGCGCCGCCAAGCTGGCCGAGATCCGCGGCGACCCGGACCTGCGCGCGACCTGGCGCGCCACTGCTGAGGAGATCCGCGCCGACATCCTGGCCCACGGGGTCAGCGGCCGTGGCGTGCTGCGCCAGCACTACGAGACCGACGCGCTGGACGCCTCGACCCTGCTGGCGGCGATGTTCGGGTTCCTGCCAGGCGACGACGAGCGCATGCGCAACACCGTGCTGACGATCGCTGACGAGCTGACCGAGCGCGGCTTTGTGCTGCGCTACCGCACCGACGAGACCGACGACGGCCTGTCCGGCAAGGAGGGCACGTTCCTCATCTGCTCGTTCTGGCTGGTGTCGGGCCTGGTGATCGTCGGCGAGGACCAGCGCGCCCGCGACCTGATGGAGCGGCTGCTGCGTGAGGCTTCCCCGCTGGGGCTGTACGCCGAGGAACTGGACGTCGACACCGGCCGCCACCTCGGGAACTTTCCGCAGGCCTTCTCCCATCTCGCGCTCATCGAGGCGGCCGGGGCCATCATCGTAAGGGAGCTAGTGGATATGCTCAGGTGAACTCCCATGAGCGCGAATCGTGGCGAGACCGCCCGTTGCGGAATTTACACATCAAAGGTCGCAGCGATTCGGCGAGCGCTCGCCGAGTGCGCCTGGTTGTCCTCAGCCCGGCCGGGATCGAGGTCGTAGTAACCGCGCCCGCAGAGCCGGCACGGCCGCGTTGAGTTGGCGGTTGCTGCGCTGGGCACGTGGTGACTGTCGGCATCGACGGAGAGGGGTCGCCGCGGGTCGCGGTTTCAGGTCCTTTCCGCAGCGGGTCGGTGATCGCACCGATGCCAGGCGGCCGAAACCTCCCAGACCATGAGCGGACAACCAGCCGGCAGAGCCTGGACACGACCAACCACGCGGCAAACCACGAAAGGAGCTCGACCATGACCAATGATGAGCTCCAAGGTTGGGTGAGCGACGAGCTGTTCTGGGATCCCAAGGTCGACAGCGCTCCAATCGTCGTGTCGGCAAACGACGGTGAGGTCACGCTGCGCGGAACCGTGGGCAGCTTCCGCGAGAAGCGCGAGGCGCAGAAGGCAGCCGAGCGCGTGTACGGCGTCACGTCGGTGGACAACCGGCTCCAGGTGCGGATGCTTGACGAGTACGGTCGGCAGGACGCCGACCTGCGCGGCGCCGTGCTGCAGGCCATGGCACTGGACGGCCTGATCCCCAAGACGATCGATGCCAGGGCCGACGACGGCCTGGTCACGCTCACCGGCACAGCGGCATGGCAGTACCAGCGCGAGGAGGCCGAGTTCGTCGCCGGGAACGTGCCCGGCGTGGTCGACGTGGACGACCAGATCACCCTGACCAACCGCGAGCCGAAGGCCGGCGACGTCAAGCAGGCGATCGAGCAGGCACTCCAGCGCGACGCGAAACTGGACGCCGAAGGCCTGAGGGTAAACACGCACGGCAGCATGGTCATGCTGAGCGGGGCGGTCGGCTCGTGGGGGGAGCACGACGCCGCGGTCGTGGCGGCGTGGGCGGCGCCCGGCGTCACCGCCGTCGAGGACCGGATCGTCGTGGAGTACTGAGCGCCGGGCGCGCGACCGCGGCGGCACGGTCGCTGGCGTCCGTGGCGCCCTGGACGCGGCCCGGCGGAGGCGTCGGCGCGTAATCGGCGAGGGCAGGGATGCCGTGGACGCGCCGGCCTGGCTGCGGGGAGGAGGCCCCAGATGGCTGGCAAGCACCGCGAGGACGACCGAGCCTGCCGCTGCGACCGGCCCGATGTGAACTGCGTGGGGCTGACGGTCCGCCGGCTAAGCTCGGAGCGGGTGTATGAGCTGGCAGAGGAGATCTGGACGGCATCCACCGGAAGAGTCCTGCCGGTTCGCCCCATCCAGGACCCGCGCGGCAGCCGCCCCGGCGCCTCTGCCCAGGCCGCCTACCAGCGCCGCCGCCAAGAGGAGCTCCAGGTCTGGCGGCACGGCTGGTGGTGGCGAGCGGGGGCGGTGCTCGGGGCGGCCGTCGGCGGCGGCCTGCTGGTCGGCCTGACCGTGGGCGCCTGGCTGGCCTGGCCCATGGCCCTGGTGGCGGTGCTGGCCGCCGGGTGGCGGCTGCGCTTCCGCCCCTCGGCCAGTGCCAGCGCCTGGCGTCGGCAGGCCGCGACGCAGCGCCGCACGGCCAGCGTGCTGCGGCCCCTGGAGCAGCGGGGCGACCTGGTGCTGCATGACGTCACCCTGCCGGGCTGGCCGGCCAGCCTCGAGCACCTGGTGGTCGGCCCGACCGGCGTCTGGGTCATCCAGTCCTGGCGGCGTGCCCAGCCGCCACCGCTGCACAAGGCGCCATCGCCATGGCATGTACGGGGCGCCACGGCGGGTCCGCTGCCGGAGCTGCGCTGGCAGGCGGCAGCCATCGCCGACACGCTGGCCGACGGCGTGTTGCTCCCCGTCCGGCCACTGCTGTGCGTCCCCGGCGGCTGGCCGCTGGGCCGCCTGTCGGTGGAGGGCATCACGGTGGCGACCGCGCGGCAGCTCGTCGATGTCATCGGTCAGGGACCGCCGCTACAGGCCAGTGACCTCGAGCGGGCTACCACCCGCGCCCTCGAGCTGCTCCGCCCGGCGGCCTAGAGCGCCGGGCGCTGCCCGGTGCGGCGACGGTGGGCAACTCTCTGGGTGAGCAGCGGGCCCGCCACAGCGCGCGCCCGGGCCGGGTCAGCTCGGCCCGATCAACCCATTGGCCAGTGCGAACAGCACCAGCTCGGCGCGCGTCTCGAGCCCGAGCTTCCGCATGATGTGCGCGCGATGAGCGTCCACGGTGCGCACCGAAATGAAGCGTCTCCTGCCGATCTCCTGATTGGTGTACCCCAGCGCGAGCAACTGGAGGATGTCGCGCTCCCGCTCGGACAGGGGCTCCAGCGCCGGCGACCCATCAGCCACCACCAGCTTGGCGCCCAGGTCAGGGTCGACGTAGCCCTCGCCGGCCGCCACCCGCCGGATGGCGGCCACCAGCTCCTGGTCGGACGCGCGCTTGGGGACATACCCGGCGGCTCCCGCGGACAGCGCCTGACGCACGGAGCTGGGGGCGGCCTGCGAGGAGATGGCCAGCACCTTCGACCGCGGCGAGACCTTGACCAGCTCCGGAATCGCCTCATAGCCGCTCTTTCCTGGCAGGAGCAGGTCCAGCAGCACCAGCTTGGGCTGCAGCGCACGGGCCTTGACGACCGCCTGCTCGGCCGTGGCGGCCTCACCAACCGGGGTGATGTCGTGCTCGAGCTCCAGACGGCAGCGCAGGGCCGCCCGGAACAGCGCGTGGTCGTCGACGATCAGGACGCTGATCATCATCGGCTCCTGTCAACCACGACGCTGGCGCGCGTGCCGCCCACCGCACGGGGCGCGAGCTCCAGCGTGCCGCCGAACCGGCTGGCCAGCCGGCGGCATAGGCTCAGGCCCAGACGGCTGCCACCGGCGTACCCACCGGTCTCCGCCACGCCGACCCCGTCGTCGTCCACCACCAGCACCCACGAAGCGGCCGACGCGACCGCCCCGACATGGATGTGCCGTGCGCCTGCCGCAACCGCATTGGCGACCAGGTTGCGCAGGATGACCCGCAGCGCCATCGCCGGCAGCGGAGCCTCCTGCGGCAGGTCGGCGGTGACCTCGACCGTGATCGGCCCCAGATCGCGATCGCGCAGCGCCTCATCCAGGCAGTCGGCTGCCGAAGCGCAGGCTTGAGCGGCCGACTCGGCTCGAGCGGCCTCCAGCAGCGCGTCGACCAGCTCCAGCGCCCTGTCCACCTCCACCAAGGGGTCGTGCTGTAGGTGTGCAAGCTGCAGCGGCGTCTTCAGCTCGTGGGCCACCAGCGTCGCGAAGTCCTCCAGCGCCTGGTTTCGCCGCGCGAGCTGCACGGCCTGCTGGGCCAACCGCTCCTCGGTCCACCGGCGCCGCAGCACCGGCGCGAGGCGGCTCACGGCCGCCCTGAGCTGCAGGCCGTTGCCGCCGACCACGACCACCACGCCGGCAGGTCCGACGGGAACGACAACCCTCCGACCGCTACCGGCTCCGTCGGCTACCTCCAGCCGCAGCGAGCCGCCGTTGTTGGGGGGACTCCACCACTCCACCCTGCCGGCGCCCCCGCCGCGTCGCAGCATCGCCGCCACACGCGCCATCCCCGACCGGACGTCATCGGCGGCGGCGAACTCCACGATGACCCAGTCTCCAAGACCAGGAGCCAACAACCAGCGCCTGCGGTCGCGGAGCGCGGACCCCGCAGCCACAACGGACGCGGGCACGGTGAGCGCAACCGAGCTCATCGAGCATCCCCTAGCAGCAACGTGAGCTTGCCATGGGTTCCGGCGGCTAACGCAGTGAGCGCGTGGGGTATCCGGACGGTGATGCGGGCAGGGGCAGCGACGTTGCCGCCCACATTCGTCATCATGGGTCATTCCTTCCTGTAATTAGGATCGGCGCGTCCGTGGCTCGGTCTGAGCCATCAACGGCGCCTCCGTCCGAAGAGCCAGGAGGAACTGGAAGACGTTGAGGATGCCGAGGAAGATCGATGCGGCCAGCAACGGCGCCATGGCCAGCCCCATCGTCTGCCCGAAGAGCGTCCCCGCGTCGGGCGTGCCCAGAAAGGACGAAAAGGTCCCACCTGTGTCGTAGTCCTGTGCCATAAGGCCCCGCCTGGGTCGTGGTTCTGTGCCATCGCGACGACGCTACGATGCTCGGCTGCCAGGCGGCTGCCACGAGCACCGGCCTCGCTGCCGCGTGTCCCCGAGATCAAGGACCCGGCGACGCCCGCTGTGGCAGGGGCGGTCCTGAGATCCTGGCTAAGAGGCAGCAGCGGCCGCCATAACGCAGGAGCCGTGGAACAGTGCCAAGAACGAGCTGATAGTCCGAGTTGGCTCGCTGGTGCTGTTCGTCCTTTCGCGGCGTTTGCTCCCGAACGTCATCTCCTTCGCTTAGAGTGTCCTGTCCTCGAGTTGTGGCGACACGTCAGCGCTGCTTCTGCCACAGCTTGGCCTTCCCCAGGACCTCGACCGGGTTCGGCTGTGGGTACTGCACGCGCAACGGCAACGCTCCGTCGGCTGATCGGATCGTCCGTCGTGGTCGGGCCGGCAACCATGCCGCGCCGCCACGAGCGTCCCTCTTGGATGGCCGTCAGCCGACGGAGCGGGAGTCCAGGCCGCCGCGACCGGCGGCCCGGCTACACCCCAGGGTGGCCGCTGGATCCGCATCGCCTCCTCCCGGTCGAACCGACAACCCGGGCCAGTGCATGGTCTGTTTCTGCCAGGTTGGCCTGGCGTGCCTTGTGCCTGCCGGCCGACGCGCAGATGCTGCCAGGTTGGCGCGCCCCCCGAAGGAGTCATTGGCCCCAACTTCGGTGGGACCCTGGGCCGTTGCCGCAGCATGCCGGGAGGGGGCCGCCAAGCCATGAGCCCGGTGTGCCCCGGGGGCTGGTGCTTTGTGTGGGGAGCGCCAGCCGAGAGATTGGACGCTGGCGAGGCGCTGCTACCGCACTGCCACGCGGTTAGGTCGCTGCAGCCGCCCCTCGCAGCGCGTCGGGCGAGGCGCGGTCGCGCTCCGCCATCGCGGCGGCGCGGGCATGCAGGTCGTCGGCGGCTTCGCCGTCCCCGCGGGCTGCCGCAAGACGCGCCAGGCCTCGCAGCGCCGCCGCCCCGGGGCTGCCAGCGAGCCCGACGAAGAGCGACTCACGAACTTGGCGCGGCCGCGGCGTCTGCGACCACTCGATGACGCTCCTGTACAGCGTCTCGGTGGTGTCCGCGTCGCCGGCCGCCTCCAGGACGCGGGCGAGCTGCACCCGCGCATGCGCGGCGAGGCACGACGTCGAGGCCACCTCGGTCATGGCCAGCGCCCGCCGACAGAGCTCCTCGGCCTGGCCCGTGTCCCCGCGCGAGCGCGTTCGAGCCGAGTCGGACCAGGGCGAAGGAGACGTGGTCGGCAAAGCCAATTCGCCCGGCGAGCTCGAGCGCGCGCCGGTAGGCGTCCTCCGCGGCACCAGGTTCGTTTCGCCGCTCAGCAACCCAGGCCTCCAGCAGCATCGCGGGAACCACAAAGACGTCGTACCTGATGGCCTCGGAGTGCCGGAGGATCTCGGCCGTCATGATTGCGACGGTGGAGACCTCTCCCGCGTGGATGGCACCTTGGGCCCGTACGAGGCTGCTCACCGCGACGCCCCAATGGTCTCCGGCTGTGCCGTAGCCGGCGCGCGCCTCCTCCGCTCGGGCCATCGAGCTGCTGCCCCCTCGCCGCCGTTGAGCTCGGTCTGCTGTATGAGCGGCGGTGGCGGCGGGGGACGCCGCCCGAGCGCGCACCCTCTTCCACTTCGCGATCAACTCCGGCCATGCGAAGGCAGCACCCTTGGCCGAGATCCATCTCCGGGGTCTGAACCGCCGGACCCGAAGGGGGATGCCTCGGGCGCCACGCCAGGCGACCGCCTCCCAAACAAAGCGCGCGCAGGACTAGCAGGCATCGCAGCAGTGCTGCTGCCCATAATGGATGACGGGTGCTGGCATAGACGACAGAGGGCGCCGTCGGGCGTAATCCTCGCCATGCGCGAGGAGATGAGCGGATCCACACCGAAGCGGTGACGCGACGCGGCGCTAACTCGCGCTCAGGCGGGAGCGAGCCCTGCCTCGGCGCGCAGCTCGTCGGCGGCCGCACCGTCGCCGCGCGCGTCCGCAAGCTCGGCGAGGCCGACGAGTGCGGCCGTGGCCGGGCTGCCGACCAACGCGATGAAGAGCGCTTCGCGCGCGTCGTGTCGCCGCGGCTCTCTGGACCAGGCAACCACACTGCGATAGAGGGTCGCGGCGGACTCGGCGTCGCCGACTGCGGCGCCGACCTGCGCGAGCCTCGCCTTCACGTGTGCGACCAGCCATGACGCCGACGCCGCGTCGGCAACCGCCAGCGCGCGGCGATACTGCGCTTCGGCCTCGTCGAAGTTCGCGTTCGCGAAGGCGACCGAACCGAGGCCCGAGAGCGCGAACGAAGCGTGATCGGCGAAGCCGGCGCGTTCGGAAAGCTCGAGCGCCCGGCGGTACGCGGCGGCCGCCGCCTCCGCGTCGCCGCGCCGCTCTGCCAACAAGGCCTCGAGCAGCGCCGCCGGCACAGCTCCGACCTCGTAGTCGGCATGGAGGCGAACGGCTTCGGCGACGAGCGCCGAAGTTGCCGCAAGGTCCCCTCGCCGGAGCGCGCCGACCGCGCCGGTAACGGCCGACGATGCGGCTCCCCATGTGTCCCCTAACTCGTCGAACGCGCGGCGCGCTTCGTCGGCGAGGGCGACCGCGCGCTCGAGCGGCCCGGCGCGATCGCACGCGAACGCGAGCGCCAGCTTGAGCATCGCGGTTTCCCACGGAGCATCGCTCTTCGCTACGAGCGCGAGGCCGCGCTTCCCCGCCTCGACCGCAGCCTCGAGATCGTCCTCTTCGGTCGCGAGGTAGCAGATGTACGCGAGCAGCTCAACGCGCAGCGGGAGTGGTGCAGCGTCCGCCGACTCCAGCGCGGCTTCGATGAACGCACGCCCCTCCGAGACGCGGCCGGCCGTGCCGAAGTACCACCCCAGCCCCACGCCCAGGCGGGCCGCGACGAGCGGATCTGGCGCGTCGCGCGCATAGGTGAGGGCAGCCCAGAGGTTGTCGTGCTCCAGCTCGAGCCGTTTCATCCAGGCCAGCCACTCGGACCGGCGTAGCCCCGTCCGCGCCGCCTCGGCGAGCGTCGCGAAGTAGTCCGCGTGCGCCTTGCGCGCGGGGGTGAGGCTGCCGGCCTTGGCGAGCTGCTCGACGGCGTACTCGCGGACGGTGTCGAGCAGGTCATAGCGCGCCCCACCATCTGGGAACGACGCCGTGAGGATCGACTTGTCAACCAGCGCGCCCAGCAGCTGGGTCACCCTGGCCGCATCCAGCTGGCTGCGAGCGGCGGTGGCGACCACTGCCGACAGTGGCGCGCCGCCGCGGAACACCGCCAGCTGGTGTAGCAGCGCCTTCTCGTCGGCGTGCAGCAGGTCATGGCTCCAGGCCACGACCGTGCGCAGGTAGCGCTGGGGGATAGCCTGGCGGTCTCGGGCCTCGACAAACAGCGGCCACCGACTCTCGAGCGCTGAAAGGATCTCGCGCAGCCCGAGGACGCTGACGCGCGCGGCGGCCAGCTCGATCGCCAGTGGCAGTCCGTCCAGCCGCCGGCAGACCTCCGCTGCCAGGGAGATGTTGTCCGCTGTCAGCGGCAGCCCTGGCCGTGATGCCCACGCCCGATCGGTAAACAGCCGCACCGACTCCCAGGCCGCCAGCTCGTGCGCGTCGGCGCCCTGGGCCGGGACCGCCAGCGGCGCCACGACAAACCGGACCTCCCCCTCCAGGTGCAGCACCTCCCGGCTGGTCGCCAGCACGCGCACACCAGGACATTGGGCCAGCACGCCCACGGCCATCCGCGCCGCCTCGTCCACCACCGGTTCGCAAGCGTCCAAGACCAGCAGGACGTTGGCCTGGCGCAGGCGTTGGACCACGCGCGCCAGCGGGTCGCGGCTTGACGTCGGACCGCGCGCGTCCAGCGTGCGCGCCACCACCCGCGCCACGTCGGCGGGCCGCCCGGCACGCGCAAGCTCGACAAACCAGACCCCGTCGGCGAAGTCGTGCTCCACCGCCCGCGCCGCCTCCAGCGCAAGCCGGCTCTTGCCGACCCCAGGCGGACCGATCAGGGTCACCAGCCGGTGCCCCCCAACCAGCTCGACCACCCTCGCCAGCGCCTGCTGGCGGCCCACAAACGAGGTTACCGGCGCCGGCAGACGTCCCCGCGGCACTGCGGCCACGGGAACGCTGGCCAGTGCCGGGTCGTGGGCCAGGATCGCCGCCTGCAGCCGCTGCAGCCCCGGCCCCGGCTCGACCCCCAGCTGCTCGGCCAGCACCCCCCGGGCCTGCCGAAAGGTCTCCAGCGCCTCCGCCTGCCGGCCGCTGCGATACAGCGCCAGCATCAGCTGTCCCCACAGCCGCTCCCGGAACGGATGCGCCTCCAGCGTCCGGCGGATCTGGGCAACCAGCTCGGTGTGCTCCCCCAGCGCCAGCGCCGCCTCGAACTGCTCCTCCAGCGCGTCGGCGCGCAGAGCCTCCAGGCGGGCGGCCTCCGCGCCGGCCCACGGGCTGTCCGGCAGGCCCTGCAGCGGCCGCCCGCGCCACAGCGCCAGCGCGCGGGCGACCAGCTCGGCGGCCTGGCCGGCGTCACCCGCCCGCACGGCGCTGCGGGCCCTGACCAGCAGCTCCTCGAACCGCAACGCGTCGACGGTGGCACCCGCCAGCGCGTACCCGTCCGGGGGGGCAACGATCGACTCGGCTCCCAGCGCGGCGCGCAGCCGCGAAACGTGGTGCTGCAGGGCGTTGCGCGGCGCCACTGGGACCTGCGCTCCCCACAAGGCGTCGACCAGCACCTCGACCGGGACCATGCGACCGCCGCGTAAGGCCAGCAGCGCCAGCAGCGCGTGCCGCTTGGGGCCGGTCACCTCTGCGGGGCAACCACCGACGAAGACCTCGAATGGGCCCAGAAGCCGGATCTCGAGCGGGTCGGTCATGACGGCGAGACCTTGGCTACGAAGACCCCAGTCTGGCACGCCCCAATGCGCCTGTGAAGCACCCCACAGGCCCTCCGGCCGGGCCACCCCCGGCAGCCGCAAGCGACCCACCGGCTGCTCGGCTCGACGGCCCCAGCCGACGATACGACCGGGATCACGCAGGAAGTCCGCGATCTCCCTGATCTCTCAAGGTGATCTCCTGGACGTTCCGGGCGTTCACCCAAGCAGGCGCCAGAAGCTCTGTCCGTAATGCTGGTTGAGCGAGGAGTGCCCAACGCGAAGTAGCCTCGGCGTTCTTCTACGATCAGCTTCCGCGTCAACGAGGGATCATAGCGGCGGAGACGCTACCGACGAGCAGGGCGGTGGCGTGCGGCGATGCGATCGGCAAGACTCCCACGATGACCACCGTCCCGCCGCCGACCCTGTACCACCGGTGGGTGGGCTGGCACGCCCCTGCCATGCGGCGCGCCGCCGTCGTGGCCTCCACTGGGCTGATCGTCGCCCTAGTGCTCCTGTGGTTCGTGACGTGGGGACTGGCGGTGGTCCTGGGCTGGGACGCGGCCGCATTCGCCTTCCTGCTGACCGTGTGGCCGATCATTGTCTGGGCGGACGGCGCGCGCACCCAGCAGCTGGCCACGCGGGAGGACGAGACCAGCGGCTCCGCCAGGGTGCTGCTGGTGGGGGCCAGCGCCGCCAGCCTCCTGGGGGTCGGCTACGCCCTCATCCTTGCGGGGCGAGACAACGGCGCACCGCGGGTGCTGCTGATCGGCGTGGCGGTGCTGACCGTGGTGCTGTCGTGGACCGTGGTCAACACCGTCTACACGCTGCGCTACGCCGACCTGGACTTTAGATCGAGGGCCGCGGGGATCGCCTTTGACGAGGAGGACGGGCGGCAGCGGCCAACCTATCGGGACTTCGCTTACGTCGCCTTCACCATCGGTATGACCTACCAGGTGTCCGACACCACGCTGCGGGATCGCCGGATCCGGCGCACCGTGCTGGCCCATGCCTTGTTGTCGTACCTGTTTGGGGTGGTGATCGTGGGGGGTTCGGTCAACCTCATCGCCGGACTGCTCCGCTGATTCCCGGGCCGTCCGACGAGGCACCCAGCCGGACTCCCGATCGGCAGAACGACGCGACGCCCTCCAGTTGGGCGGTAGGCGGTTGGGCGGTGGCGGCTGGGCGGGTCAGCGGAGGCAGCATCGAAGCCTGGTAGTCGCGCCGCTGGGAGCCGTATCCACCGATCCTGTCAGGGTTCCGTCCGGCGACAGGCGAGCAGCGGCGCGGCCGCTCCGATGGTTAGGGAACCGGTCGCAGGCCGCCGCGACCATTGCTGCGGTTCCGGCCCCCAGGATAGAGCCGATCACCACATCGCCCGGGTAGTGCACGCCGGTGTGGACGCGCGAGTAGGCGACCCCACCCGCCAGCAGTCGGATGGGCACGGCCAGCCCCGGCAGGTGCCGGCCGATGGCGTAGGCGAACGCGAACGCCGACGCGGCATGCCCGGAGGGGAACGAGGTGGACTCTGGCATCCGCACGTGGCGGGCCGCAAACAGGTCGGGGCCGACGCGATCGGGACGCCGCCGACGGGCAAGGGGCTTGACACCGAGGTTGACGGTCGCCGAGGTCACCCCGATCGCCACCACCCCCTCCAGCGCCGCCCGGCGCCCGCGCCCGCCGCCAAGCAGGGCGATCGCGGCGGCGATGCCAAGCCACAGGCGCGAATAGTTGGCAGCGTCCGAGAGCCGGCGGATGGGGCCGTCCAGCTCCGCGGTGGGGGTGCGAGCCACGGCCTCGTACACCGCCCGGTCGACCGCCCCCAGTTCCCGCAACGCCTCGGCCCAGCGGGATGCCGGACCCCGCCGAGCCTCGACTCGCCGCGCCAGCGCGTCCCCGACGGTCTCGTGCTGCTTGCCGACCTGCTGTGCCATGCCAGGATTGTAGGTTCAGTTCGGGAGGTGGCAGGTGCAGTCGGTGAGCCCAGCACGCAGGATGAGCGCGGTCGTGGCCCTGGCCGCGGTGGTCGCCGTGCTGGCGGTGGTCGTGGTGAGCGTTGTCCAGCGTCCGCTGGTGCTGGGCGTGGCGATCGTGGGCCTGGGGGTGGCGATCGCCGCGGCCGCCTATGCGCTCACCCGAACCGGCGCGCGCCGGCTGGTGGCGGCGGTGGTGGCGGTGCTGGCGCTGGTTGGGCCGCTGGCGCTGGTGGTGGCATACGGCCGGCTGAGCCAGCTGCTGCTCCTGATCGCCCTGCTGGTGCTTGCCGGGGTGGTGACCCGCTATGCGCTCGGACGGGACCTCAGGTCGCTCAAGAGCGGCCCGATCCCCGGGGTCGCCGTGGGGCCGGCCACCCAGCCGGTCCTGCTCATGAACCCCAAGTCCGGCGGCGGGAAGGTCGAGCGGTTCCACCTGGTCGAGGAGGCCAAGCGGCGTGGCATCGAGCCGATCGTGCTGACGCCCGGCGATGACCTGCGCCGGCTTGCCCAGCAGGCCGTTGATCGCGGCGCGGACGTGCTCGGCATGGCCGGTGGGGACGGCTCCCAGGCCCTGGTGGCCGGTGTGGCCGCCCACCGCGGCGTGGGGTTCGTCTGTGTGCCGGCGGGGACCCGCAACCATCTGGCCATGGATCTGGGGCTGGACCGCGACGACGTGGTCGGGGCCCTGGAGGCGTTCGGGGCGGCGGTGGAGCGGCGCATCGACCTGGGCCTGGTCGACGACCGGGTGTTCGTCAACAACGCCACCATGGGCCTGTACGCGAAGATTGTGCAGTCACCCGCCTACCGCGACCGCAAGGCCGGCACCGCCCTTGACATGCTGCCGGGGATGCTCGGCCCGCACGCCGCACCGTTTGACCTGCGGTTCACCGGGCCTGACGGGACGGAACATGAATCGGTCCATCTCATCTTGGTCTCCAACAACCGGTATGAGCTGGGTCACCCCGAGGGCTTTGGGTCCCGGCGGCGCATCGACGCCGGCACCCTTGGCATCGTCGCCGCCAGGTTCCAGTCCCCCAGCGAGGCCGCCAGGTTCGCGCGAATGCAGGCCTCCGCGCGGCCCCGTCGCCCTGGTGGCTGGGTGGAGTGGACCGGCACCTGCTTCGAAGTGCGATCGGGCCAGCCGGTGGAGGTCGGCATCGACGGGGAGGCGCTGCTGCTGGACCCGCCGATCCGGTTCCGGATCGTCCCAGGGGCGCTGCGGGTGCGCATCCCACCCCACGCGCCCGGCTACTCGCCCGCCGCCGCGGTGCCAACCCCAGGCTGGGCCACCCTGACCGCGCTGTGGCAGACCGCCACCGGCCGACCAGTCACCATCGAGCCATAACCGGCTGCAGCCGGTCCGCACCCACCCTTTCCACCCCCGCCTGGAGGAGGAAGCTCGGCACGTCAACGCGTGCCTCATCGTCTGCTACTCAGTCAGACGCCCGCGGTCCGTGCGGCCGTAGCCGTCCAGCAACCTCGATCCGGCCGCGGCCCTGTCCGAAGTCCCAAACGACCGAGCCGGGCGGGACGTGCGGAGTTTCTCGTACAGGGCGATGGTGTCGGAACCGGTACAGCGACCGTGGCGCCCCAAAAGAGACAGATGGTTCCGTCACAAGCTGTTAGCCGCAACGAGCGGGTGTGGACGACCTGGCGGGGCTGTCGGAACGCAAAGCTAGACTCTTGGCAGGTGTGCCTGGCTCTGGGGCCGGAGCGGAGCAGGGGATTGCAACATGGCGCGTGACGAGCTGCCCCGCCAACTTGGCGAGGATGACGAGCTGCCCGACGACTTCGGCAGCCGGGTTGGTGACACCCTGACCTTCGGCTCAGGGTCCTACGTTCGCGCGATCAGCGCTGAGGAGGCCCGCCGTCGCTTCGGGCCGAGCAGGCTCGGGGAGCTTGACGCTGCGGCGATCGATCGGGCGTTGGCGTTTGCTGACGGGTGGATGGCCGCGACGGGGGAGCGGCAACCCGAACCGGGCAGTGTGCTCGACAGCCGGCCCCGACGGCGCGGACTGAACCGGCTGATCCCCACCGGCCGCCGCCGTGCTGCCCGCAGACCTGCGCCTGCGCTACCGCCTCGGCCGCCGGTGGTGGTGCCGCCGGCCCGGCTGGCGATCGAGCTGGTGCCCAAGACGAGCTGGTACAACAACGTTCGTGTGCTGACCGATGAGCTGGGCTGGGATCGCATCCGCCGGCAGGTCTACCGCCAGGCCGACTACCGCTGCGAGGTCTGCGGCGGCCGAGGCCCCGAGCATCCGGTGGAGTGTCACGAGGTGTGGCACTACGACGACCGGACTCGCGTGCAGATGCTCGTTCGGATGATCGCGCTCTGCCCGGCCTGCCATCAGGTCAAGCACATCGGGTTCGCCAACGTCAAGGGCAACGGTGCGCAGGCCCGGGCGTATCTGGCCCGGGTCAACGGCTGGACGCTGGCGCAGGCCGACGCCTACATTGCCGAGGCGTTCCAGGTCTGGGCGCAGCGCAGCGGGGGGCCATGGACGCTGGACCTAGAGGGGCTTCGCCCCTACGTGCTGGGCAGCGAGTACGCCCGCATCGTCCGCCAGGCCGCGATCCCGCCGGAGCAGCGTACGACCGGTTCGTAACCAGGCTCGACCCTAGGGGTGGGGCGCCGTTAACGAACGTGTCACCAGCCCCAAACGAGCCCGGTAGCCTGGCTGGGTCAGAACAGCGGCTCGCAGTCGGTGGGGGGAACGCGCGGGCCTCGGCGCGGCGGCCGGGAGGACGCACCGGCCCGGAGCGCTGCCTGGACGGCGGCGGCAACGAGCTGCGCGGTTTCTGCGTCGATGACGATGTTCCGGCGGAGCAGCACGCGGCGGACGACCTGCCCGGCGTGCCGGGGCGCGTCCTGCGGGCCGGCGGCCATGTCAGCCCTCTTTCCTGAGGTAGTCGTAGACGGTGGTCCGGTCCACGCCGACGGCCTCGGCGATCTCGGCGACGGTGTGCTACCGCTTGCCGTCCGGGCGGACGGCTTCGTACATGCGGCGCACCGTGGCGGCCTGCCGGCCGTTCAACTTGGGCTTGCGGCCCCCGGTACGCCCGCGGGCCCGGGCGGCTTCGAGGCCCTCGCGGGTGCCCTCGATGATCAGCTCGCGCTGGAACTCGTCTATCGCGCCGAGGATACGGAAGACCAGGCGCCCGGTCGGCGTGGTGGTGTCAATGTGCTGCTTGAGGACCACCAGGCCGACGCCGCGCCCGCGCAGCTCGTCGGCGAGCGCGAGGAGGTGCTTCAGCGACCGCATCGCGCGGGACAGGGGCGTGATGACGAACACATCGCCCCCGCGCAGGTAGGCCATGGCCTTGTCGAGTTCGGGGCGCTCGGCGAGCTTGCCGGACGCCTTGTCGGTGTAGATCTTGTCGCATCCCGTAGCCCATGCTGTCCCACGCAGGGTGTCAGCCTCGATGTGGCAGTCCCGGGAAGCTGACTGCCACGGTGCGTGTGTGCGAGGGCTTAGTGGTCGGCGGACTGGGCTACGGGGAAAGTCGGTCCGGGAGGCCGAAGCGCGGGAAGACCTGAGGGGTGCGGAAGGCGGTGATGGCGGCGATGCGGGCGCCCCGCAGCGACAGCACATCGAGGGCGGCCGGAAGCCAGCTGCCTTGCTGCGGGTCGAGCTTGTAGGCGCCGAGCGCCAGCTGCGCATTGGCCTGGGCCGGCAGATACCGCAGGCCTGTCGGGGGCCCGCTGGGCATGAGCCACGACTTGGACACGGCGCCGCGGCCGCGGTACCAGCCTGGGTAGGGCGGCAGCGCGAAACGGGCGTCCTCCGTCAGCATGGCGACGATGGCCTCGACTCGTCCCGCCTCCAGCGCATCGGTGAACCGCTGTACAAGATCACGGAGCCGTTTGTCGCCGAGCGATCGCATGGCCGACTGCTGGCTTTGCCCGGGAAGCCGCGTTTTGGCGGTCTCGCGGGCGCGCTGCAGGGCGCTGTTGACCGAGGCCGGGGTGGTGTCGAGCGCTGCGGCTACTTCCCTGGCCGAGAATCCGAGCACGTCGCGGAGGATGAGGACCGCGCGCTGCCGCGCGGGCAGATGCTGCAGCGCGGCGATGAAGGCCAGCTCGACCGCCTCGCGTTGTTCGTAGCGCGCCTCGGGCGAGGCATAGCCGCTAGCGAGCCGGAGCTGCTGGTCGGGGTAGGGCTCCACCCACACCGGCTCCGCCAGCGGCTGTGCAGGCGCATCGCCGCCTGGGCCGGCCGGGGGGCCGTAGTCGGTCGGGAGCCAGCGCCTGGGCCGGCTGGCGATCGCATCCAGGCAGGCGTTGGTTGCGATCTTGTAGAGCCACGGGCGGAGCGGTCGGCGGATGTCGAACCCGCACAGCCCGCGCCAGGCGCGCAGCAGGGTGTCTTGGAGCGCGTCGTCGGCGTCGTGCACCGAGCCGAGCATCCGGTAGCAGTGAGCGTGAAGCTCGGGCCGGTAAGGCCCGACGAGCACGCCAAAGGCATGACCGTCGCCGCCGCGGGCGCCCTCGAGCAGGGCCCGCTCCTGGGCGATGAAGCCTGCCACGGTGGCCGCCATGCGGCGAGTCTAAGACCACCGCGGGGATCTGTCCGACCGCCGCGCGTGCCACCGATGAATCCGTGGCCGCCTAACGGTATTACCTGCAGACCCCATCGCGGCTTGAGCGCGGCCGGCGCCACCGAAGGGTGTGTCACGGCAGCCACGGGGCGAGCCAGCTCATGGAGCTTCGCACTCCGCACGCGGAGCGGTTGAAGACCAGCCCTGACCAAGCTGTGGGGAGGACTTCGGCCTGATCCAGCGAAAGGTCCACTGACAAAGGAGGAGGCATATGACGACCGTTTTCGAGATCAGTATGTCGCTCGATAGCTATGTGACCGCGGCGGGCGTCCGGCCCGAGGAGCCGATGGGAGACGGCGGCCAGCAGTTGCACGAGTGGGCTTTCGGCGCTGACGAGCGGGGCCGTGAAGTCCTGGCCGAGAGTGTGAGCAATGTGGGGGCGAGCATCGCCGGGCGGCGCACCTACGACCTGTCCGTGCCATGGTGGGGTCCGGACGGACCGGGCGGCGAAGCTCGCACACCGACGTTCATCGTGTCCCACGGCACGCCCGAGCAAGTACCCGAGGGAAGCGTGTACACATTTGTGAACAGTCCCATCGAGGCCCTCGAGCTAGCAGCGGCCGCCGCCGGTGACAAGGACGTCGACGTGTTCAGTGCCAGCATCGGCCAGCAATTGTTGCGCGCCGGCCGCATCGACGAGATTCATGTGCATCTTGTGCCCGTGCTGTTCGGCGCTGGAACGCGGCTGTTCGAGGACTTGGGCGGGACCCATGTGCAGCTAGAGATCATCGGGGTGGGCGAGGGGTCAAAGGCGACGCACCTGCGCTACGCGGTGGTGGCGGCCCCTTAGATCCCCGGCCGTGCCGGTCACTATCAAGCGCAGGGTGGTCGACTGACGGCCGTTACACGCCGAGCTGCAGCCAGGCCGGCCACCAACCGGTGCAGCTGGTTCCGCGCATTGCATAGCACAAAATTGGTAGGGATCGGCGCGACGTTCGAGCTACGAGGCAGCTACTAAAGGATCGTCATTAACGACGGCAGCCCGGAACACCAACTTCACGAACGCCCCGATAGAAAACGCACAACCCGGAAGAGCAAGCCAATGAAAGGAAGGTACCGAGATGGGAAAAGTGATCGCCCAGGCTTCCATGTCACTCGACGGGTTCATCGCCGACACCAACGACCAAGCCGGCCCGCTGCACGACTGGTATTACAACGGAGAGGCCGAGGTCACCGGCACCGACTTCCACACATCCCCGGCCAGTGTCGAGTATCTGCGTGCCGCGTGGTCGGCCATCGGCGCCGACGTGATCGGCCGGCGCCTGTTCGACCTGACCAACGGCTGGAACGGCCGCCCAGTCGTGGGCGACGCGGTCTTCGTGGTGACCCATCAGCCGCCGGCCGACTGGCCCTACCCGGACGCGCCGTTCACCTTCGTCACCGACGGCCTGCACAGCGCAATAGCCCAGGCGCAAGCCGTCGCCGGCGACAGAGACGTCTCGATAACCCCCGGCAACATCGCCGGTCAGGCCTTCCAGGCCGGGTTGATCGACGAGATCCGGGTCGATCTGGTGCCGGTCGTGTTCGGCGCAGGCGTCCGGTACTTCGGTGACTACGCCGGGTCCCCGCTGCTGCTTGACGATCCTCAGATCGTCCAAGGGGACCGGGTGACCCACCTGCACTACCGGCTGCGAAAGTCATGATGGAGCGGCGTGAATGCGGGCCGGGCGCCTGGCCGCGAGCCGATCACCAGGAGGCACAGTGTATCCCTCGCTGACCTACCGCGACGTCGGCGCCGCCTTGACCTGGCTCGCGGAAGCGTTCGGATTCGAAGGCCACGTCCTTGACGAAGTCAGCGCGATTGTGAGATCTGGAGACGGTACCGCCCTGATCCAAACGGATCGCCCTGAGGATTTGCATGGCAGCCACATTGGCCACGGATGGGTCTACGTGGTCATCGACGACATCGACGCCCACTACGCGCGCGCGAAGGCTGCCGGCGCCAGCCTACTCGGCGAACCCCACCACTACGGCGACGGCTACCGCGGATACAGCGCCCGCGACCTCGAAGGAAACCTCTGGAGCTTCGGCACCGGCCCAGTTCCATAGCACGGGCACGGGCTGGCCTCCCCGGGGACGCAGGGAGCCAGATCGACCTGATCTGCATGCCACGGCTGAAAAAGGGCCGAAGGAACACTGCTCGCGCAGAACGGCGGCGATGCGCGCCCACCTGGGCGAACTGCGATCACGCAGCGTGGTGTCACCCTGTTCGGATGTTCCTACGGCGGATACAGCTGGGCGCGGAGCTGCTCAGGCGCGGTGACCAGCAGGTCGCGGAGCTGGTTGGCGGTCTGGGTGCGGGCCTTGACGGCGCTGGTGCGGGCCACGCGCAGCACGCGGATGGCCTCCACGGTGCCGCTGCGGGTCTTGGCGGTGGCGGTGGCCTCGCCGGCCAGCACCGCGCTGGCGGCGGCCTCGGCGTCGGTGGGGTCGGACTTGCCGCGGCGCCGCCGCCGTTGCCGGTTGGGCCGGTCGACCTCCATCACCGTGACCCGGCGACTCCGAGCTTGGCGGCGGCCTGCCCGTTGGGGTCGGCGGCCAGCGGGTAGGTGACGCCGGTCTGGGCGGCGAAGCGGCGGGCGGCGTCTTGGACGTCGCGGCTGTCCAGGCCAAGGAAGGCGACCTTGTCCTTGGCTTGGAGGTAGACCTGCTGGAGGCGGGCATCTCGGAGCGGTAAAGGCCGCACCACGAGGCCCACACGTTGAGCACCAGCGGCCTGCCACCGAGATCCTCAGGCACCCTGAACCCAGGCCCGCCGGCAAAGCCCGCCAGGCGCAGCCGGACGGCATCGGGCGCGACATCGCCCGCGGTCCCGGACTGGAATTGGCCGCCGGCCAGTCTGGCGCTGCTCTGGGCGCAGGCCGCCAGCAGCACGGCGGCCAACAGCAAGCCCAGCACCCGGCCGGCTGGTCGATGGAAGCGGCCCGATGAGGTCGCGGGGGTGTGGCCTCGGGTCATGACAGGAGCGGCCGCACGGCGGCCTCGATCTCGGAGGCGACGGTGGGTCCCTCGCCCAGGCGGGCGCGGATCACCCCGGCCCGGTCGATGACGAACATCCACGGCTCGGTCGGCAGCTTCCAGGCCGCATACAGCGGGGCCGGCTTGCTGGGGTCGCGCTGCGGATAGATCTCCACGTGGATGAAGTTGGCCTGGCTGCCCAGCTTCTGGAAGGCCACGATCTGCTCGTCGACCACCGGGCCGCACATGCGGCTGCTGCACAGCAGCGGGGTCGCAAACGACACCACCGTGGGCCTGCCGGACTTCAAGGCCTCGTCCAGCGAGATCGAGTGTATGGGGCAGACCGGGGTGCGGGTGCAGATCTTGGCGACCTGGCTGGGGTTGGTGGCCACCGGGGTCGGGCCGGACAGCGCCTTGCTGCCGACTGGCGCGGGGACCTGCTGGCTGGTCTTGATGGCGCCCTGCCCGGCGGCGCGCTGGCTGGTGCCCGGCTGGGGCAGGTCGACCTCGGCCAGGTAGAAGCCGTTGAGCTGGCTGCGGGGGGAGCGGTCGTGGGTCTGCTGGTAGGCGGACAGCTCCAGCCAGCGGGCCGGGACGGGGCCGAGCGCCCGGCTGGTCTGGTCCCTGGCGAGCCACACCTGCGGGCTGGCGCCCTCGACCAGCGCGTTGGTCGGGCCGGCCAGCCCGAACGCGAACCGGCTGCGGCCGGCCGGGAGCAGGCTCTGGGCGTCCAGGATCGAGAGCTGCGGCGCGTCGGCGACCAGCGCGCGCAGCGAGCTGGTCGCCGCCTGCTGCTGTCCAGCGGAGGCGCCGCCACCGCCGCAGGCGGCCAGCAGCTCGGAGGCGCCCACTGCTCCGACGGCCATCGCCGCCCAGCGCAGCAGGTCCCGGCGTGAGTGCCGGCCGCCGCTGATTGGGTTCGGGGTGGGGTCGTGCTTGGTCTCAGCGAGGAACCTTGTGCCGGTCATCATTCTCATTTCATGGTGCGGGGGCTTGCCTTCTCTTACTTGGCGTCGGAGTTCATTTAACGCGTTGGCAAGCGGCCGGCAGCATGGAATGAAGCTGGACCGAACCTCTCATCAACCTCTCAAGCGACGCGCTGGCGACGACCCTCATAAGGGTGTTGTGCCGTCCGCCTACGGTTGAGTGCTCGGAGCGGCCGCCGGTTCGGTGGGCTCCGGTTCGATGCGCGCTGGCTGCGCCTGCCGCCGCCGTGGACCCGGGCCCGGCTGCCGAGCCATGGACTGGGGCAGGACCACCTCGAACAGCGAGCCCTTGCCAACCGTGCTGTGTGCCCGAACCGAGCCGTGGTGGGCCTCGGCGATGGCCTTCACGATCGCCAGGCCCAGGCCGACCCCGCCGGCCTTCCGGTTTCGATGCGCATCGACGCGGGCGAACCGGTCGAAGATCCGCCTGAGTTCACCGGCGGGGATGCCATCGCCCGAGTCCGCCACCCCAAGCACGACCGACGTGCCTTCCAGGTGGGTGCTCAGCTCGATGCGGCCGTCGACGCCGGTGTGCGCCACGGCGTTTTCGATCAGCGCATCCAGTGCCAGCGCCAACTGGTCGCGGTCGGCCAGCACGATCGCCTCGGCCCCCAGCCGCTGCGACCAGCGCCGCGGGGTCTGCCTCCACCGGTCGAGGGCCTCGACCATCAGTGGGTTGACCTCGACCGGCGCAAGGTCCAGGAAGTCCGGGCTGCCGGCCGAGGCCAGCAGCAGCAGCCGGGCGGCCAGCCGCCGCAGCCGCGACAGCTCGTCGGCGACCACCCGGGCGTCGGCGGCGATGAGCGGGTCGGTGGCGGCCTGCTCGATGAGTTGGGTGTGGCCAAGCGCCACGGTGATGGGCGTGCCCAGCTCGTGGGAGGCGTCCTGGATGAAGCGGCGCTGCTGCTCCAGCAGCCGCAGGTTCTCGGCCATGGCCGCCAGTCGCCGGCGGCCGTGCCAGACCATCACCAGGAACATCATCGCGATCAGGGGGACCTCGACCAGGTACTCGCCCTCCTCTTGGCCCTGCAGGACCTGCACGCCGATCACCCCGCCCGTGGCCACGGTGACTGCGGCCAGCGTCATGATGGTGGGCTGCAGCCGCCACATCCGGAAGCCGTAGATCACCGTGAGGCTGACCCAGATGATCAGGAACGGCACCGTCTGCCAGGCCGGCAGCAGCCGCATGGCGGCCAGGTTGAGCCCGACGAAGATCACCCAGGCGATGTCCACCCAGGACGAGCGAAGCCGGCCAAGCGCCCGGCGACGCCGGATCGTCATCGGCGCACGTTCCTCGCCGCTCGCCACGATGGTCGGGTCGGCTCCCACTGCTTCACCTGGCTCTGCGCAACTGCTCGCCTGGCCGTCGACGTTGGTGCTGCGGGCCAGCTCTCAGGGCAACCGGCCTTGCCGTCCAGCGCCCGCCAGCACCTGGCATCCTGCTCCGACATGAGGTAGGAGGCAATACCCGATTCAGGATGCGACGGGGCGGCGCGGTGGGTCAGCGGGCGCGGGCTGGGGGCAGGGTGATGGTGAAGCGGGTGCCGTGGCCGGGTCCTTGGCTGTGGGCGTGGATCTGGCCACCGTGGGCGTGGACGATCGCGCGGGTGATGGTGAGCCCGATGCCGCTGCCGCCGGTGTCCGGGGTGTGGGTGCGAGCGCGGTCGACGCGGTAGAAGCGCTCGAAGATGCGCTCCAACAACTCTGGGGGGATGCCCTCACCGGTGTCGGCCACCGACACCTGCACCTGGCGCTGGGGGATGGTGGTGGCGGTGACCTCGACGTGGCCGCCGGGTGGGGTGTGGCGCAAGGCGTTGCTGAGCAGGTTGGCGAGCACCTCGCCGATGCGGTCGGGGTCGGCGGTGATCTGGGGGAGGTGCCGGTCGATCCGCGCCTCCAGGATCACCTGTTTGGCGGTGTAGGCACGGTGATCAGCTGGTCGGGTTGGCAGCGGGTCGGGTGGAGGTCGAGTTGGCGTTCCTCGGCGCGGGAGACGGCGTTGAGGTCGTCGACCAGCCGGCGGAGGCGGGCCGTCTCGGCCTGGAGCACCTGAAGAGTCTGCTGGTCGGCGGGCATGATCCCGTCGCTAACACCTTCCAGGTAGCCGTCGATGGTAGCCAGGGGGGTGCGCAGCTCATGGGCGAGATCGGCCAGCAGCTCTTGGCGGCGTTGCTCGGAGGTGTGCAGCGCCTCGGCCATGTCGTTGAACGCCCCAGCCAGCGTGGCCAGCTCGTCGCCGCCGCCAGGCGGGAGGACGCGGGCGCTGTAGCCGCCACGCGCGACCTGCCCGGCGGCTCGGGCCAGCGCGCGGACCGGGCCGGTGATGTGTCTGGCCAGGATGAGGCTGACGCCCAGCGCGGTGGCCACCGCAACGCCGGTGCCGGTCCCAAGGGCGACCAGCATCGCTCTGGCCAGGCCCTCGTCGAGATGGTGGCCGACCCGGGGTGGGATGGTGCCAAGCGCCATGCGGACGTGGGTGTGGAACACCCCCGGGGCGACCGCCAGGGCGACCACCCCGAGGGTCAGGGAGCCGGCGACGACCACCAGCATCTGTGACAGCAGGAGCTTGGCGCCGAGGCTGCGCCGCAGCCACCCGGCCAGGGTGCTCATCGGCTTGGTCCCATGCGGTAGCCGACCCCGCGGACGGTCACGATGTAGCGTGGGGCGCGGGGGTCGTCGCCGAGTTTGCGGCGCAGGTTGGCGATGTGCACGTCGACCAGGTGGTCGTCGCCGTACCAGTCCGCATCCCAGACGCGCTCCAAGAGCTGTCGGCGGCTCAGTACCACGCGGGGCCGCTCTGAGAGGGCTTCCAGCAGGTCGAATTCCAGACGGGTCAGCTCGACCGGCCGGCCTTGGAGGTGGACCTCGCGGGCGGCCGGGTCGACGGTTAGCTCGCCGAGGCGGCGCACCGGCCCGGCCGCGGCCTCCCCGGTCGCGGCGGCTCTGGGCCGGCGGAGCATCGCGCGGATCCGGGCGACGAGTTCGCGGGGGGAGAACGGCTTGGTCAGGTAGTCGTCGGCGCCGACCCCAAGGCCGACCAGCTTGTCGACCTCCTCGGCGCGGGCGGTCAGCATGACGATGTAGGCGTCGCTGAAGGTCCGGATCCGCCGGCACGCCTCGATACCGTCCACCCCGGGCAGCATCAGGTCCAGCACGATCACCTCCGGCTGGAAGGTCCTGGCGAGCTCGACCGCCTGCTGGCCGTCGCCGGCGGCCTGGACCTGGAAGCCGTCGCGTTCCAGGTAGCTGGTGACCAGCCGGACCAGCGGCGGCTCGTCGTCGACCACCAGCGCGCGGACCCGTGCGGGCGCCTGCTCGCCAGCGGTGTCAGGGTGCGTGTCCACCGGCCGGCCTCACCCGGTCGGGGTGGTGGCTGGCTTGCGGGCGGCCAGCCGCTCGACGATTCCGAGCTTGAACCGCTCCTGCCGCTCGACCTGGAACCCCTGGGCGCGCACCTCCAGCAGGGGGCGACGCCGGAAGTGCTCGCCCCCCAGCGGGATGGTGACCAGCTCCAGCAGCCACTGGACCGCCCGGGTCGGCCAGGCCGACCCGACGACGTGGTCGGCCAGCAACAACCGCCCGCCGGGCCGCAGCACCCGGCGCATCTCGGCGACCGCCTGGCGGTCGTCGGGGATGGCGCACAGCGAGAAGGTGCAGACCACCGTGTCGAAGGAGTTGTCCGGGAAGGCGAGCGCGTGCGCGTCGCCCTCCTGCAGATCGACCGTGCGGCCGAGCGTGCGGGCCCGGTCGCGGGCCTGCTCCAGCATGGCCGGGCTGAAGTCGACGCCGGTCAGCCGGATGTCATCGGGGTAGAGGTCCAGGTTCAGGCCGGTGCCGATCGCGACCTCCAGGACATCACCGTTGGCCTGCCGGCAAACCCATTCTCGGGTGTCGCCGAACAGCTTGCGGTCGAAGAACTGCATCTGCCGGTCGTAGCGGTGGGCGTGCTTGTCCCAGTAGCCGCGCCAGCGCGCGGTGGTGGTGTCGCTGGTCGTGGCGGGGGGCATTGCTGTTCACCTCCTGAGTTGTGCCTCGCGCAAGCTTTAGCGTTGCCGCTCCCGGGGGTGCTGATCCAAGGCGCGCAGTGTGACCAGGCGCCGCTGGTACTCGTCCTCGTCGATCTCGCCGGCCGCGAACCGTTCGGCCAGGATCCGCTCGGGGTCCGGGCGGTCCGGGTGCCGCCCGCTCCAGCCGGAGCCGCGGAAGATCGCCACGATGGCCCAGATCACCAGCCCCCAGAACGCGATCATTCCCACCGACATGGCCAGCCATCCCCACCAGCTCCAGGCCTGCATGCCCCACATCATCGTCGATCCCTCCTGCCTGCCGTTGGCTTCCTATGGGAGCGACGCTACGACCGGCATCTCAAGCCTGTGACCGAATGATCCTCAAGGTTTGGTCAAGCTCCCTGGCAGGTCAGGTGATCGGGCAGACCGGCGTGCCGGCCACGCTGAGCAGGGGAGCGGTCAGGGCGAGCAGCTCGGCGACCAGCGGCACGATCACGACCAGGCCGGCCAGCCACAGCGCGTCCCCCGGGCCGGTGGGCGGGGTGGTCAGCCGGTGGACGCGCTCGATGGTGGTTGGGCCACCGGCGCCAAGCCCCGTCGTGGGAGCGGGCGCGGTGGCGAGCTTGGCGAGCGCGGTGGCGATGTCGGCACGGTTGTGGTGGTGGACGGCATCGTCGTCGGCTGCCAGCTCGACCATGCGGGCGACCGCGCTGTGGGCGGCCCGGGCGGCCGGCAGCCAGGGGAACCCGATCCGCAGGACTTGGGCGGCTAGCAGCAAGGTGTGGTGGCGGCGGGTCTGGTGCGCGCGCTCGTGGGCGAGCACCGCCCCGAGCTGGCCAGGGTCGAGCTGTTCCAGCGTGGCGGTGGTGACCACCACCGCCCCCGCGCGCCCCCTGGACCGCCCAGGCAGGCAGTAGGCCAGCGGAACCGGATGGTCGAGGACGGTGACGCCTGGCAGGCTCGGCTCGGTGCGCCCAGCCAGCGTCAGCAGCTCACGCTGGCCACGGGCCACACGCCAGGCACGAATGCCGGCGACCAGCCCGCCGGCCAGGAGCCCGCCTGCCACGAGCGCCAGCAGCGCAAGGCCGATCAGGGGGCCGGGTGCGCCGGTGGGGGCATCCAGCGCTGCTCGCAGCGCCATCGTGCAGGTCGCCAGCAACATCGCCAGGTCGGTCAGCAGGCGGCTGGACCCGACGACAAGGAGCAGGGCGGCGAGGACCACGGCTGACAGTGCGCCGACGGTGACCAGCAGCCACAGGTAGGCGGCCGCCTGCGGGGCGCGGTCGAGCCGCTCCAGCCGGCCGAGGATGATCGGGGTGGCGACGCCGAGGATGCCGCCGGCGAGAAGCACGACCACCAGCGGGGGCATCACGCCTCCCGCCGCGTGGCCTGGGGATGGTCGGCTTGCAGCGCGGCGCGCAGCTTGGCGGCCTGCTCCGGGGGGAGTTGCTCGACGAACCGCAGCAGAACCGCGGCCGGGTCGCCGCCGGAGCCCAGCAGGCTCGCCATCCGCTGGGCCGTGTAGGCCTCGCGGGACTGAACCGCCCGGTAGGTGTGGGCCTTGCCGGTGGGGTGCTTTTCGAGGATGCCCTTGCGGGTTAGCCGGTCCATCACCGTCAGCACCGTGGTGTAGACCACCGGCCGGGACCGGGCCAGGTCGTCGACGACCTCCCGGCCGGTCACCGAGCCGTCGGCGGACCAGACGACCTGCATGATCGCCTGCTCCAGCTCACCGAATCCTGCTCGTGCCAACGCTGCGTCCGCTCCCTGGTCGTGGGCGCCTACCGGCCGGTGGTGGCCGGCACCGTCACGATACCCGCTGCGCCGGTGGCGGGTCGGCATCAGAGCGGACCGGGGCCGGTCGGGCTGGGACCGGGGCGCGGTCGGCGAGGGTGTCCTGCTGCTCGGCGCGCAGCGCGGCCAGCTCCTGTTCGAGCCGGGCGATCCGGTCGGCGGTGCTGGCCGGCGGCCTCTGAGTCTGCGCGGGTGTGCCGCCCATGCGGCGCATGCCCGCCATGCACACCAGCATGAGCAGCGGGCAGGCCAGCGCTGGCAGGTACAGCAGGAGCCGGCTCATGCGCGTCCTTTCGTCGGCAGGCCGTGCCTCTTACGTTGCGTCGTAGTATAACTCCTACACAATGTCAGAGACAGAACCGTCCGTCGTGCCGGACGACCAGCACGACGGCAGCGACGACGCCGCGGGGTCCGCTTCCCATGGGGACGGCCGCCGCCCGGGCCAGCGCATGTTGACGCTGGTGCTGGCGGTGCTGCTGGTGATCGTGGCCGTCGCCGGGATCCGTGCGGTCGCGCAGCGGGTCGGGCGGACGATGCGCGCGGCGGCGCTGTTCACCGTCGGGTTCGGCGTCACCTTCACCGCGCTTGGCGCCAGCGCGTCCTGGCTGGGCGCGGCGCTGCTGGCCAGCCGTCCCAGCCTGGTCCGCGCCGCCGGCGCGCTGGTGGTGGCGGTCGGCGTGCTCACCGTTGCCGGCGCCGAGCCTCGCGTCCTGGCCAGGGAGCGACGGCTGGTGGCGCTGCACCGCATCCCGAGAGGGCCGCTGTTCGCCGCACCGCTTGGCACCGCATTCGCGCTGGGCTGGACCCCCTGCATCGGCCCAGTGCTGGCCGGGCTGCTTGCCGCCGCGGCCGCCAGCCCCACCGTGGCCGCCGGTGCCGGCCTGCTCGGGGTCTACACCGCCGGGCTGGCGGTGCCGTTCTTGCTGTTGGCCTGGGCGGTCGCTCGCGGTCGCGGCCACGGCGGCGGTGCTGCCGGGCTGCTCGGCCGCCATCAGCCGCTGCTGGCCCGCGTGGGCGGGACGCTGCTGGCCGCCATGGGGCTGGCCATGCTCGTCGGCTGGTGGACACAGCTGTTCGCCCCGCTGCTCCGCTGGTTCGCCCGCTCCGGCTGGCCACCGATCTAGAACCCGATCCAAGGATCCGGAGTGCTCATGCGTACCCGCAGTCACCGGCCCGGCCAGGCCATCGCCCTCCTGTTGGCCGGCGCGGCGCTACTGGCCGCCTGCGCGCAATCCAGCGCCGGGCAGGCCGGCAGCCAGGACCGAGCCGCGACCCCAGCCGGGATCGCGTCCGACGCCGTCCATCTCCAGATGGCCGGGTTCGCCGGCGGGCCCGCGTTCAACCTGCCCGGCGACCTTGGCGGGCGGCCGCTGGTGCTCAACGTGTGGGCGTCCTGGTGCGGCCCCTGCCGCCAGGAGATGCCCGGGTTCCAGCAGGTCTACCTCAAGGCCAGGGACCGGGTGAGCTTCCTGGGCCTGGACAGCCGCGACGTGGTCGACGCCGCCCGCCGGTTCGCCGCCCAGACCGGCGTCACCTACCGGCTGGCCGCCGACCCCAACGGGCAGGCCGCCGCCAAGCTGGGCGTGGCCGCCCTGCCGACCACCGTGTTCATCGGTGCCGACGGCACCCTGCGCGGCCGCCACGTCGGCGCGCTGACCCCAACCGAGCTACGCGCCAACATCAGCCGCTACCTCAAGGTCAGCGTCCCATGACCACACCACGCCCGCCAGCGATCCGCTCTGCCCAGGAGCCAGTGACATCGTGACCGCAGCCAAGTCCAGAAACCCCAGACCCTCCGGCAGGCGCCATCGGCTCTCGGCGGCCGAGCGGGCCGCCGCCGCTCGCCGCCGGCGGCTGCGCATCATCGCCTGGGTAGCCGCCACGGTGTTGGTGGCTGGCGCCGCGATCGGGTTCGCAGTCCAGCGCAGCGGCGCCGACGCCCGCGCCCTCCGTGCGCTGGGCGTGCAGACCTTCGCCGACCAAGGCCGCGAGCACCTGCAACCCGGCCAGGACTACACCAACTACAACTCCACCCCACCAACCTCCGGCCCCCACGACCCCAGCCCGGCGCCCTGCGGGATCTCCAGCCAGCCGATCCCCAACACCGTCCAGGTCCACGACCTGGAGCACGGGGTGGTCATGGTCCAGTACCGCCCCGGCCTGCACCCATCGCAGGTCAGCGCCCTGCAGACCGTGGGCCGCTCCTACAGTTCGCACGTGATCGTGGCGCCCTACCCGAACCTGCCCACCCCGGTCGCCGCGACCACCTGGACCAAGCTCATGCGGCTGGACCGTGCCGACGTGGGCAAGCTGCGCCGGTTCATCGACCGGTTCCGTCAGCACGGCCCGGAAGCGGGAATCCCATGCCCAAGCAGCCGATGAGCCCCTCGCCGCCGCCGTGGGCGGCCAGGAGGCCCGAGTGACCGGCGGCGGGGTGATCTACGGCGGGTCGGTGCTGGCCGCCGTGGTGGCCGGGGCGGTCGCGCTGCTCGCGCCGTGTTGCATCTCGGTGATGCTGCCTGCCTACTTCGCCAGCTCCTTCCACAACCGGCGGGTGCTGGTGGCGATGACCTTCCTGTTCGCCGCCGGGGTCGCCAGCGTGGTCCTGCCGATCGCGCTGGGCGCCGCGGTGGTGCAGCGGCTGCTGGTCGGCCAGCACACCCTGATCTGGTCGGCGGGCGGCGCGCTGCTGCTGGGACTTGGCGGCTACACCCTGGCAGGCGGGCGGTTGCGCCTGCCGATGCCCGGCCGCTCCGTCAAGACCGGGCGACGGGCCGGCCCGCTCGCGGTCTACTCCCTGGCGGTGTTCTCGGGGGTGGCCAGCGCCTGCTGCGCGCCAGTGCTGGCCGGGGTCGTCGCCCTCTCCGGGCTGGCCGCATCGTTTGGCCGCGCGGTCGGGCTGGGCGGCGCCTACGTGTTCGGGATGGTCGCCCCTCTGTTCCTGCTGGCGCTGTGGTGGGAGCGCCGCGACTGGCAGACCAGCCGGCTGCTGCGCCCACGGTCGCTCACCTGGCGGATCGGGGGAGTGCGCCGGACGGTCTCGGGCACCGGGCTTGCCAGCGGGCTGCTGCTGGTGGCCATGGGTGGGGCCACGGTCTGGATCGCGCTCACCGGCAGCCCTATGGCTCCGGCGGGCGGCTGGCAAGCGCGCCTGTCCGCCTGGGTACAGCATGCCGGCACGGTGGTCGTCCGCGCGCTGGCCTGGCTGCCTGGCTGGGCCGCCTGGCTGCTGCTCGCCACCGCGGCAGGCCTACTGGCCTGGCGGGCCTCGGGCAGGTCGGCTGGCGGGACTCCAGCTCCGGCGAAACGAGCGGTATCGAATCCCAGGAGGCAAGTGATGAGCACCAAGAGTCCCAAGCCGTCCGGCCGAGCACGGCCGCCCGAGACGGGCAGGCCTGACGGGCGACCGGCCGCCCGACGACCGCGACGACCCAGGGGGAGGCTCCGCGGTGGGCTGCCTGCCGGCGTGAAGGTCGCCGCCTTCGCCGGCTTGGCGGTCATCGGGCTGCTGGCCGTCTTCCTTGTCACCAACCGCGGGGGAAGGAGCCAGCAGGGCACGGGACGTTACGCCTACCAGGTCGGCGACCCAGGCCCTGGCGCCACGGCGCCGCCCATCAGGCTCGAGGCCACCGACGGCAAGGTCTTTGACCTCGCCGCGCCACCAGGGCAGACCACCCTGCTGTACTTCCAGGAGGGGCTTGGCTGCCAGCCCTGCTGGGACCAGCTCACCGACATCCAGACCAACCTCGACAAGTACAAGGCACTGGGCATCACCCGGATCCTCAGCATCACCAGCGACCCGCTGGACGCCATCGCCCAGAAGGTCACCGACCAGCGCATCACCATCCCGGTCGCCGCCGACCCCGACCTGGCCGTCTCCCGCGCCTACCACGCCAACCAGTACGGCATGATGGGCCAAAGCCGCGACGGGCACAGCTTCATCCTGGTCGGCCCCGACGGGCGGATCCGCTGGCGGGCCGACTACGGCGGCGCGCCCAACTACACCATGTACGTGCCAAGCCCAAGCCTGCTTGCCGACCTGCGCGCCGGGGTGGCCGGCACGACCAGGTAGCCCGGCCGATGGAGGTGCTGCTGCTCACCCAGGCCCACTGCTCGCTGTGCGAGCACGCCAAACGAGTCCTGGACCGGCTGGCCACCGAGTACCCGCTGCGGATCACCGTTGTCGACCTGGCCGCTGCTGAGGGACGCACCCTGGCCGCCGACGGCGGAATCCTGTTCCCGCCCGGGGTCTTCCTGGACGGCGAGCCGTTCGCCTACGGGCGGCTGTCCGAACGAAGACTCCGCCGCGAGCTCGACCGGCGCCAGCAGTCGACCGGGAGGTGAATCATGGCTACCACGCCCCGTCACAAGCGGCGGCGCTGGCGCCGGCGGGTCGGCTGGCCGCTGGTCGTCTTGGGCGTCGTGCCGTTCGCCTACGGATATATCGGCGCGACGACCGGGCTGGTGTCGCTGCCGTTCGACCGCCACCACGCCGCCTCGAGATCACCGGCGTGGTCCTCGTGCTGCGAGGCTTGATCTGGGCACTGGCGGACGACTAGCGGGCGGCGGAACCGACCGTCAGGTGGCGAGCTGTTGCAGGGACAGCGTCTGGTCGATGGCGACGGCGGCGACCGTGCCCTCGGCGGTCGCGACCATCGCCGACACCTTGCAGCGCGAGGCCGCCCGCCGCGGAGGCTCACTGCCAGGGCCGGCCAGCGAGGTCGCCGCCGCCGTGCTCGCCCTGTGGCGGGTCTGCTGCAGCAACGCCTCCTCGATCCCGAGGCAGCCAGCGCCCCCGGCCTTCACCAAGGCGGTCACCTGGGCTACTCCAGAGCACCCCTGCGCGCACTGGCGAATCCGCGGCGCGGGTCAGCCCTGAGGGCTCCTGACTGCGGTAACAGCACAGCCGGATTGGGGTTCTCCTCTTGGGTGCGACGCCCGGGCTCGATCGTCGTCGTCGCAGACCAGTTCGCCTTCCCAGGCTTCGCGGCCTTCCTTGATCGCGAAGGCGGCGATGACCAGCCCGGCGGCGGGGTCGAGCCAGGTCCAGCCGACCAGCGCGTAGGCCACCAGCCCGGCGAAGGTGGACACGCTCAACCACGCGCACAGCCTGGTCTCGGCCGCATCCGCGACCACCAGCCGGGAGCGCATCTGGAGGCCGGCGGCGCGCTTGCGGGCGGCCAGCCATGGCATCACAAGGATCGACGCCGCGGTGAGCCCGATCCCGACCTGGGAGACCTCCGGCGCCGCGCCGACGAGCAGGTCGCGGACGCCCTCGACGGTGAGGTAGGCGGCCAGTACGAAGAAGGTGATGGCCACGAACCGCAGGGCGCGACGTTGCATGGCCTGGTCGGCGTGCCCGCCGCGCAGCTCCGCGCGCAGCCGGCCGAGCACCACGGCGGCGGTGGCGACCTCGATCCAGGAGTCGAACCCGAAGCCGAGCAGGGCGATCGACCCGGCAGCCAGACCGGCCGCGATGGCGATCAGACCTTCGGCGATGTTGTAGGCGATGGTGGCCTGCTCGTAGCGGACCGCCCGGCGGGCGGCCGGGCCGGTGACCTGGGGGGTGGCGGGCTGGCTCATGACGGCTCCGGCGAGGCCGTGCCGTAGGTGGGACACAGCGCCACGGCGGCGCCGGTGCGGTCCAGGACCTGCTCGGCGGCCTGGAGCAGGTCCAGCAGCTCCGGGTGGGCGAGCGCGTAGAAGATCTGGCGACCGTCGTGGCGGCCGGTGACCAGCTCGCAGTCGCGCAGGCAGGCAAGATGGGTCGACACGGTGGACTGCGGCAGGCCGAGCGCGCTCACCGGGTCGGCGACGCGGACCGGGCCGCCGGCCAGGTGCTGGATGATCGCCAGGCGGGTGGGGTCGGCCAGGCTACGGAACAGCGCCACCGCGGGGCCGCAGCTTGGTCGAGGCGACGGTGGGGACCGCGGTTCCCCGGGCACGATGTATCGGCATCGGCCGATGTTAACGGGAATGGTTGATGGATGCTATCCGGCGGCTTCTGGACCGTCCGCGGGGCCGTGGCGGGCTGGGGTGGACATCATGCGGAGCATCTCGGGGCCGTTGGTGCGCAGGAACCGCACCACCAGCATGGCGGCAAGCGTCAGGAACAGGATGTTGAGGATGCTGGTGTAGTTGAGGGTGATGCTGGCCTCGACCACCTTGGCATTGCGGGTGGTGGGAACGAGGCCGAGGGCCTCGAAGAGCAGGTCGACCAGCAGCCCGGCTGCCGCCATCGTCAGGTAGAAGGTGCCGAGCAGGAACAGGCTCATCCTCGGGCCGTAGTACTTGCGGTAGATGTTGAGGATCGGCAGCACGATCAGGTCGGCGAAGATGAAGGCGATCACGCCGCCGAAGCTGATCCCGCCGTTCCACAGCACCGCCGCCAGGGGCACGTTGCCGATCGAGCAGACGAACGACAGCATGGCGACCAGCGGGCCGACCAGTGGCCCCCACAGCTTGGCCAGCAGCGGATGATCGGTGAGGAAGAAGCCCTGCCAGAAGCTGGCCGGGACCCAGGCGCCGAGTGCGCCGGCGATCAGCAGCCCGCCGGTGATGTCTTTCCAGACCGAGACCCAGTCCATCACGAAGTAGTGGCTGATCGCGGTGAACCCCTCGGGTGAGGTGACGCGCGACCAGATGGACCCTTGGGTGACAGACATGTCCATCTCGGCGTGGCCTTCCATCACCCCGACCAGGCCCTTGTCGGCCTGCTCGCGGGCGGCCTGGACCATCTGGGGTCGCAGGAAGGCGCGGAACAGCAGGGCCAGCAGCACGATCATGAGCGGCCCGCCGACGAACTCGGCGGCGGTGAACTGCCAGCCGAGCAGCACCGCCATGATGATGCCAAGCTCGACGACCAGGTTGGTGGAGGCGAACTGGAACGCCATCGCGCTGGTGAAGTCGGCGCCCTTGCGGAACACCGACCGGGCCATCGCCACCGCCGCATAGGAGCAGGAGGAGGACGCGGCGCCGAGGCCGGTGGCGATCGCGAGCGAGCGGGGCGAGTCGTCGGGCAGCAGCCGGCCCATCTCGGCCTTGGAGACCACCGCCTGCACCGCGCCGGAGATCGCGAACCCCAGGATCAGCGCCCACAGGATCTCCCACGCCATGGCAGCGGCCAGGCTGAGCGCGTGGCCGACGGCAGCAACGACGATCACGTGCGTCCCCCGTCCAGTCGGAGCGGTGTCGCTGGCGGTTCCCGTCCACGCTCTCCTACATGCCATCGTTGGTCGGCGCGGTGGGGGAATCGAGAGGCAGTCTCCTACGTTTCGTAAGAGAATCGCCAGCGTGCCAGAACAGCCAGCCGGGAGGAGCGGCCGCGTGCGACGTCGAGGCATCACCGCGCTGGTCGCGATCGGGCTGCTGGTGAGCCTATGGCTGCTGGCCGCCGCCCCGGCGGCCGCGCACGCCCTGGTGGTCGGCACCAACCCGCAGGCCGCCGCCAGGGTCGCCCATGCCCCCGCCGAGTTGCGCGTGGCCTTCTCCGAAGCGGTCCGGCCCTTGGGGCAGGCGCTGAGCTTGCAGGGACCCGACGGGCAGGTCCGCCTCGGCCCAGTCCGCCATCCCGACGGGCGCGCCGAGGTGCTGACCGCCACCCTTCCCACCCTAGCGGACGGCTCGTATGTCGCGAGCTGGCGGATCGTCTCGGCCGACGACGGCCACGTGGAGGCCCGCTCGTTCGCGTTCGCCGTCGGCGCGGGCTCCGGCCCGGTCACCAGCCCATCCCCACCGCAGCTCCCCACGCCCTGGCAGGTCACCGGCCGCTGGCTGGAGACGGCCGGCGTGCTGCTGCTGGTCGGGGTCGTGGCCACCGCGCTCACGGTCTGGCGCCGCCCAGGGCCAATCGGGCCGGACGAGCCACGCTACCGCCTCCTGAGCATGGTGGCGGCCGGGATCGCCGCGGTCGGGCTCGTGTGGCTGGTGGCTGCCGGCGCGGCCACCAGCGGCAGCCTCGGTCCGGGTGCGGTCGGCGCGTTCCTGTCCGCCTCGCCGGGGACCGTGCGCCGGATGCTGGTCGAGGTGGTGTTGCTGGCCGCCACCGCCGCCCTGCTCTGGGGGGCCGCCCAGCGGGGCCGCCGGCCAGGCCTTGACGCGCTCGTGCTGACGGCCGGCGTGGTGGTGGCGGTGGCGTTGGGCGCCCACGACGCCGGCCAGTCGCCACGCTGGCTGTTCGTGCCCTTGGAGGTCGTGCACCTGCTGGCGGTCGGCACCTGGATCGGCGGGCTTGCCGTGCTGGCGCTGACCGCCCGGCGGGCCGGCATCGCGGTAATTCGGCGCTTCTCGGTCCTCGCCTTGCGGGCGGTGCTGGTGGTCGCGGTCACCGGCGCCTGGCAGGGCCTGGCCCAGGTGTCCAGCCGCGCCGCGCTGGCCGACACCGACTACGGCCGGGTCCTGGCGGTCAAGGCCGCGGCGTTCCTGGCCGTGCTGGGCCTGGCCGCCCTGGCCCGCTTCCGGCTGCTGCCACGCGCCGGCACCGGGTGGAAGGCTGGCGAGACACCGGGCGGGCTGCGCCGCCTGCTCGCCATCGAAGCCACTGGTGGCGCCGTCATCGTGGTGGTGGCGGCGCTGCTGGCCAACACCGTCCCCGCCGGCGAGGTGCTCGCCGCCGCCCGCTCCGCCGACGTCCGCGGCGGCCCCCAGACGCAAACGCTCCAGGCCGGGCCGCTGCGCTTGCAGATCGGCCTGGAGCCTGGCACGGTCGGCCGCAACCTGCTCCAGGTCCACGTGACCGACCCTGGCGGGCGGCCAGTGGACGGCCTGGCCCAGATCTACCTGAGCATCGCCGACCAGGCCGGCCGCACCGCGCCCGCCACCACCGCCGCCACCCGCGTCGCCCCCGCCCTCTACCGCGCCACTACCGACCAGTTCACCCTCCCAGGCCCCTGGCGGGTCGGGACCGAACTGCCAGGCGTCTCACCCGACCTGACCGTCGGCTTCGGCATCGCCGCCACCCCGGCCACCAGCGGCACCCCGCCCCTCGACCCGCCCGACGCGGTCGTGCTCGGCGGCCGCGCCGGCAGCGCCCTGGTCGGCCTGACCGCCATGACCGCCGGCGACCTGCTGGTCGTGCGCGCCCGTGGCGGGCTTGGCATCCCACCGGCCGTCGCGCCCCGCCCGCTGCGCCTGTTGGGCCCCGACAGCCGCCCCCTGCCGGTAATCATCCAACCCTGCGGAGACGGCTGCGCCGAGGCGTTCATCACCACGCCAGCGCGCGGTCCACTCACCGTCGAGGCGGGCATGCCCAAGGGCACGGCCCGCTTCACCCTCCCGCTGCCCCTACCGCAACCTGCCGCCGCGCGGCTGCGCGCCGCCGACCGGACCCTGGCCGCGTCGCGCTCCTTCCGCATCCACGAGATCCTCGACGGCGGGCTCGGGACCGTCTACCGCACCGACTACCTCCTGGCCGCGCCCAACAGGTTCCGCTCCCACACCGCAAGCCCGGCCAGCAGCGGCGACGTCGTCTGGATCGCCAACGACCGCTGGATCCGAGACGGCGCCGGCCCATGGAAGCACGAGCACACCCCCGGCCTGGAGATCCGCTTCCCGGCCCGCAACGCGTTCGTCGACACCGCCAACGGTGCCTACCACCGCCTGTGGGTCGACCACGCCAACCGCATCCTCCACGAACGCATGAACGCCCCCGGCCACTTCATGGACCGCGACTACACCGCCTACGGCGCCCCGGCGACCATCACCGCCCCCCAATAGGCGATCCGCCCCGGCGCGGCGTCAGCGTGGCGGTGGCGGCGACACCATCGCGCCGAGCCCCCGCCAAGCCCCCGCCGCCGGCCGTCGCGTTACGCGACACGGCCATGGCGCCGGTTAGGTCTGTGTCAGGGTCCGTGCTCGGTGTCGGTGAGGTCGCGGCTGCGCCGGAGGTACTCGTCACGGTCGAGCTCGCCGGCAGCGTAGCGGCGACGCAAGATCTCCAAGGGCGTCTCGTCGGGCGTCTCGTGCGACGCGTCCGCCGGTGGCAGGGGACCGGAGGGCCGGCCCCGCAGACGCCGCATCGCCCAGGCGACGCCGCCGGTGGCGATGCCGACCAGCATGAGGCCCATCATCAGCCACATGAGTGCGCCCAGCATCCCGGTCATCATGGCGGTACTCCCTTCTGGCTCTTGGAGCTTCTGGTTTGGCGTGCCATCGTTGGTCAGCGCCCAGTCGTGGGCGAGGGGCCGTCGGCTCTGTCTGGCGCCTGCCATGCCAGCCTGCCGCCGATCCAGGTCTGGGCCACCCGGGTGGCGTTGTTGAACGGGTCGCCATCGCAGACGGCGAGGTCGGCGACCTGGCCGGGCGCCAGCCCACCGGCACCGGGCGCCTGCAGGGAGCCGGCCGCGGTCACGGTGGCCGCGCGGACGGCTTCGGTGCGGGTGAGCGCCTGTTGCGGCTGGAGCGGCTGGCCGCCTGGGCCTGGCAGCCGCCGCGCCACCGCGGCGCGCAGGTTGTGGAGCGGGTCCAGTGGCCCGCAGGGATGGTCGGAGCTGAGCGCGAGCGGGACCCCGGCCTGCAGCAGCAGCCGCCCGCCGAGCACGGTCAGGTAGCGGTCGGCGCGTGCCGCCTGGAACATGGCGCCGTAGCGGGGCAGGAAGCCGGGCTGGTAGGAGACCGCCACGCCGGTGCCGGCGACCTGGTCGGCGGTCGGCGGGTCGAGCAGCAGCAGGTGGTCGATGGTGGCGGCGCCCCATCCCACGTCGAGGCGGCGCAGGACCCGGGCGGCCTGCTGGCCGGCGAGGTTACCGAGCGCGTGGATGCGCACCCTGACCCCGGCCTGCGCGTACGCGGCGACCAGGCCGGCCAGCTCGGTGTCGGTGTAGCGCAGGTACGGGGTGTGCAGGTGGGAGGGGCGCACGACCAGCTTGCGGCGCAGCGCCTCCCGCAGCGGGCCGGTGGCCCGCAACCGCCACGCCTCCCCGACGGCGCCGCCGAGGAGGCCAACCAGCGCCCTAGTGGGCAGGCGGAGCGCGCAGCGGTCGCCGCCGTCGGCAAACAGCTTCACCTCCCGGCCCGAGTCGCCATAGGGACCGTCGGGCGCTGCCGTGGGACCGGGTGGCCGGGCGTGCATCCCAGCAGGGGCACCGGTGCCCCACGACAGCCGCAGCGCGGTGGCGGCGCGCAGGGCGACCATCCGCGGGTGCCAGTCGGGTGCCACGTAGGGGTCATGGGCGTGGGTGATGCCGGCGGCAAGACAGCGGGTCGCCTCGGCCTCCAGCGCTGCGTGGGCGCCCGCCTCGCCAGCGTGGGTGAGGGTGTCGGCGAGGGCGCGCTGCAGGGCGAGCGCGTAGGCTGCCTCCCACAGCTCCCCGGTCGGCCGCCCCCGCCGGTCACAGGTGACGTCGCCGCCCACGGCCGCACGCCCGCGGCCGCGGCCGTCCAGCGCCAGCCCGAGCGTGGCCAGCCCGGCGGAGGAGATCGCGCCGCGGTGCATGTCGATCGTGGAGACCAGCACCCGCCGGCCGGGGGCGGCCTCATCCAGCTCCCGGGCGGTTGGCAGCCGGCCCTCCGGCCACCGCCAGCGCGCGACGCGCCAAACCAGCAGCCACGGCGCCTGCGGCTCGGGCGCGGCGGTCGCGGCGGCCCGGACCGCGTGCAGCGCCTCGGCCAGGCTGCCCCAGCCCCACCCGTCCTCACCGGGGGGGAACCAGGCGGCCTGGGAGAGGTGCAGGTGCACGTCGACAAGCCCCGGCAGCACGTGGCAGCCGGCGAGGTCCAGGACCTGGTCGGCCGCAGGCGGCGGCTGGGCTGGTTGGCCAAGCGCGGCCACGTGGTCGTCCTCGATGAGCAGCCAGGCGGGCTGTGGCGCGCAGCTGGCACCGGCCCAGACCGTGGCCCCGGTGAGCAGCCGACGGGTCATCGCCGCTGGTCCGCTGCTGGCAGGCCAGGGGTGGACCGCGCGGGCCGGTCAGCTGCGCTTCTTCTGCGCCAGCCGCGCCTGCCGCGCCTGCCGCGCCTGCTGGGTGGGAGCGGCAGGCGAACATCCCGACGCGACACCGGCCCGCATCCGCGCTGTGGCATGCCCATCGCCCGTCCCTCCCGGCCCAGCCGACCCCGCCGGCCCACGCCGATTACGGCGCAACTTGAGTGATACCATCACCCGAAATGGCCCCGCCGAAACCTTCCCCGCCGAAACCTTCCCAGCCCCGCCGGCTGCGGCGCGACGAACGGCGCCAGCTGACCCGGGCGCAGCTGCTGGACGCCGCCGAGCGGGTCTTCGCCCGCGAGGGCCTGCGCGGCGCCTCGGTCGCGGCGATCGCCGAGGAGGCCGGCTACTCCCACGGCGCCATCTACTCCAACTTCGACGGCAAAGAGGACCTCTTCCTGGTGCTGGTGGAGGAGCGCATCGACGCGCGCCTGGCCCGCGTCTACCAGGCCGCCGACACCGCGCTCAGCCACGGCAGCGAGCCGCTGGAGGCGGCCCGCCGGTTCGTGGCGATGCTCCAGCAGGAGCGCGACGCCGTCCTGCTGCTGGTCGACTTCTGGAACCAGGCCGTCCGCGACCAGGCGGCCGCGGCCAAGTTCGCCGAGCGCCACGCCCGCCTCAGGGCCCTCATCGGCCGCATCGTCGACGGCATCGCCCGCGACCTGGGCGCCGAGCTCAGCTGCCCCCGGGACCAGGTCGCCACGGCCTTGATCGCCCTGGCGAACGGGTTTGCCATCGAATGGCTCGCCGACCCTGAGGCTGCCCCTGATGAGCTGTTCGCGCATGCCATCGCCGCCCTGCTCCGCGGCTTCTTCAGCGTTGACCGACCTGCCGGAGCCGACGCCGCCACTCCCCTCGACCCGCGACCCGAGGACCGGGGCGGGGACGAGCGCTGACGCGGCCCCGCACCTGGTGCCGCCGGCCGACCCGCCAGCCGCGCTGGTCGAGGCGCAGCTACGCCCACCGGGCCATCTAGCTTGTGCGGACCCGGGACGGCTGGCGCTGCAAGCGCTGCACGGGAACGCACAGCGGCCTCAGCACCAGGCCAGGGCTGCGGGAACACCACCAGGAAGGAGGGCACGGCAGATGATCTCCACCACGACGATGGGCGACAGCTACAAGCAGCTCGGGACCGTGCGGCGCTGCCCGGTGCGGCTCGCCAGCGCCGCCCCGCGCGATCAGCCGATGACGCCGCCGTCCGCCTGGCCGGCCTCGGTCTTCGCATCGTCGGGGCCATGGCTGGCTGGGTCCTCCGCCGGCCCCGATGGCTGGCGCCACTCCGCCTGGCCGCGCTCGCCGTCGCCCTGGTCCTGGTCGCCAACGTGGCGACCGCGCCGAGCACCGCCGGCCATCAGGTCACCACGACAACCCCGGGCACACCAGGAGGCCCGCCGATGAGGTTCATCCAGTCCATGTGGGAGTGGTTGTGCGATGACTCGCTTGTAGACGCGGCGGCAGTCGTTGACGGAGAGCGCCGTCCCGCTCGCTGCGGTAGAAGGCGGGACACGCAGCCAGGATCGGGCCGAACTCTTGCTGCGGTGAACGATCGGGCAGCGATGTCGTTGTGCTGCTTGGGAACCGAATCACTGTGCAACGCTTGACGCCTTGATCAAGACACGGACAGCGAAGCGGAGGTCCGCTGAAGCACCAGCGCGGAAGGACGGTTCACCGGTCTGACCTGTGCGTTCGTGCCAAGGATGTGACCTCTACTACCGGTAACTTCCGCGAAGAGTGACAATACGCGATGTCAGTCAGACTGACGGAGGGATGGCGCTGATGGAGGAAGAGCGGTTCAACCGTGAATTGGGAGCGCGCATCCGTGCCGCACGCGAAGAGGCAAGGCTCACGCAGGAGGCCGTAGCCGGCGCGGTTGGCCTGTCGCGAGGCTCGATCGCAAACATCGAGCGTGGTGATCAGGCACCACCGACATACCGCCTAACCCTGATCGCGCAAGTACTCAATGTCGACCTGTCCACGCTGCTGCCTCGTAGTGAATGGCACGCGAGCCAGGTTGATCGGCTCCGCAGCCAACTGCCGGCACAGTATGCGGAGGCGGTCACGTCCATACGGTCAACGGCGGCGGCGCGTAGCAGGCGACGGAACGGCAGTCGTGGCTAGGGCCGACGACGCCGCACAACGGCTTCTTCGGCAGTTCGGCATCGTAGAGGCGCCAGTCGAACCCGAGTCCATCGCCGAAGGGCTGGGCGCCATCGTCGTCACGCAACCCCTGGAGCCGGACGTATCCGGAATGCTGGTTCGCGAGGGCGATGAGTTGGTCATCGGGGTGAACAAGCATCATCCGCTCGTGCGGCGTCGCTTCACAGTGGCGCATGAGTGTGGCCACCTAGAGTTGCACCGCGGGCGAGCGCTCATTCTGGACACATCGGTACGAATTGATTTTCGGGATCGTGTGTCCAGTCAGGCCACCGACCGCGAGGAGATGGAGGCTAATCGATTTGCCGCCGCGCTCCTCATGCCAGAACAAATGGTCGTCGAGGCGGCCACCGCAGCACCACGTGATCCCGAGGAGCTCGTCAGGTCCCTCGCGCGCAGGTTCAAGGTGATCGAGGCGGCGATGGGCTACCGGTTGATCAACCTCGGTCTCCTGACCTGAGGGGGAAGACTCCGAGCCCATCGGTCCTACTCGCTTGATGGCATTTCGTCGTCTGTGTAGCCTCTGGTGCGTCTCTCGCTGACGCTCTCCGCTTGCAACACTGACAGAGGCTATGCGATCCTCCGCCCGGCAGCCCGTATGGGGCGGCCGCTTACGAGGAAAGGACAGCCATGGCGTCCTACAGCAGGGGAACCCGGGTTCCCCTTGGCACGACCGCCCGCACAGGCGAGCGGTGCCCTGAAAGCGGCGTTTGGGCGGTGGTCGGCAGGCCGTCGACCACCGCGCCGATCGCCAAGGGCAATGTCATGCCCCCTACCGCAACCAGGCGGTCACCTGGAGGCTCGAGCGGTACGCGTGACGCGGAGACGCCGTCGGGTCAGGTCTCCTCGACTCACCCGGCGGCCTCCAGTCCTCCCGGAGGCCCTTCACCGCGACCGAATATCGCTCCCCACGCCAGAATTCCAATCGCTGGAGCAGCCCTCACCGCACTGTCTTCTTCGAAAATCTCCACATCTTGCGGACAAACGCGCAGATCCGGGACGAGGACCAGCGGTTCGCTGCACGCATACGCAACGACCTCGCCCTCGACGCCCTCCAGGCCCAGATTCGCCAGGAGCTTGAGCAGGAGCACGGCGCCTCCCGGTGGCGGCGACCGAAGCCAGCGAGGGATGAGCTAGGGGCGCGGAATTCCCCATGTCCCGACCCCGCACTCCAGACGGCAGAGTTCAGAACCCGGCCTCGCCAACGACCAGCGAGCCGCCGCCCACCGCCCAGTAGTCGCGCCGCGGCGCCGTACGCTCCCTGGAGGCCAGCACCGACCACGGGGGGACCGTATGCCGACCATCGTCGGCCAGCCGATGACCATCTCCTGACCGAGCAGGACCTCGCCGAGATGCTGCCGTCTCGCTGCGCACGGTGCGCCGCTGGCGCCACGACCGGACCGGCCCGAGGGTCGTCCCGGTCATGCGGGTGCCCGCTACTGGCGTAGCGACGTGGTCGCCTGGGTCGAGGACCAGAGCCCCGAGTGAGGCCCGGTCCGCATCGGGTCCGCATTCGGTCCGCGGTCGCGGGTGATTTCAGGTGAGACTGAGGAAGACCACGAGAGACGTGGTGAGAGCCTGTCCTCGCAGGTCAGGCCGTGGATTCGGCTGTCTTCGCTGGGTGCGCCCGGAGGGATTCGAACCCCCGACCCGCGGATTAGAAGTCCGCCGCTCTCTCCACTGAGCTACGGGCGCTAGCTGCGACGATGCCGCTCCTCATCGTCCTCGGAGCCCCTACTACTTCCCTGGCTACTTCCTAGCAGCTCCTCGAACGCCTGAACGGCGTCGCGCTGCATCGTAGCGGTTACGTGCGAGTACAAGTCCAACGTGATGCCGATCTGAGTATGCCCCAGCAGCTCGCTCACGATCTTGGGATGCACACCCATCCCCAGCAGCAGCGTTGCCGCGCTGTGGCGAAAGTCGTGGAAGCGCATTCGGGGCAAACTGGCCTTCTTCAGGAGCGGGTAGAACTCGCGCCGGAGGAAGTTGGACGGGTTGATCGGCCGGCCGATGGTGTTGGGGGAACACCAGCCCCGTTGTCGTCCCAGGTCGAGCCGGCCCGGCGGCGTTCCTCCTCCTGGCGTTCCTGGTGGAGGTTGAGCGCCTGGACCGCGACGCCGACGAGGAGGACCTGTCGGCGTGAGGTTCGCCGCTTGAGCCTCCTGACCACGTGGAAGGCGCCGGCGTCGAGGTCGATGTCGGCCCAGTGGAGCCCGAGCAGCTCGCCTTCCCGCATGCCGGTCGTGAGCGCCACCACGTCCAGCGCTTCGAGCCGGCTCCCAGTGACGACCTCGAGGAAGCGTCGCGCCTGCTTGGGTGACAGCGTGAGGAACTCGTGCTCGGTCTTGACGGGCGGGGTCACCAGTTCGGCGACGTTGCGGGGGGCGAGGCCCTGCCGATGGGCGTCCTTGAGCGCGTGGTGGAGGACCCGGTGGAGCTGGAGGACGGTGGTGGGGAGAGCCCCGCCTTGATCCGACGCGCGTAGAGCCGGGCGAGACGGGCCGGTTCGAGCTTACTGAGCCGCAGCTTGCCAATGTAGGGGTAGGCGTGGAGCCTGAGGAGCTGCCCATACCGCTTGTGCGTGCTGGCAGCGACGGTGACGAGCGCCTCGCTGGCGGCCTGCTCGCCCCGCATCCGGACCGCCCTGCACTACTTCAACGGCCTCGAGGACTGCGACGGCGCTGAGATCCACCTATACCGAACACCCATGTACAGCACCGTGCTCCACTTCGACGACGAGATGGTTGTCACCCCACACCTGTACGCCCGGCCCGGCTACCAATCCCCGCTGCTGCGCTTGCGCCGCCTCGGCGTGGTGGCGGTCACGTGGGCGGGCGGGACTGGCGACGATGCGGGGCCACGCTGGCCAGCGCCACGACCGCCACAACCAGAATGATGTGCCATCCACGCAGCCGGCCCTTCACCACCGCTCACCACCAGGTGGAACCCGACGCCGAACGCACACCGCCCGTCCGCCGGCATGCCAGAACACCACCAGCCGTCCCGGCGGCGACCACCCCTACCACGACGGCGACGACCAAGCCGCGAACGGTGACGACCACACGCCGGTCTTGCAGGCTCCCTCCGCTCCGAGGCCCGAGGCATGTACTGTCCTCTATGCTCGCCAGATCCCAGATGCGTAGGGTGTACCGGGCTGGCCGTGCGAACACCACCACCCCGGCCAGCGGGTGGTCACCGAGGCCGTGCAGCCGACCGAGCCATCGACGCTCCGGAGCCGGATCGCCCGATACCGTCCCGGCCGGCCGGGACAGATTTGCCCTAGTCTATCCGCCTAGGCCGGGAGTGCCGGTCGTCACTGGACAGTCCGGGTATGCTTCCTTCATCCCCTGATCGTGCAAGGAACAGCATGCAGCCCACTACCGATGTTTGGCAGCATGATCTGCTGCCCGGCGAGCGTGTTCTGTGGACCGGCCGACCCGCCAAGTGGACCCGGCTCACGTCCCGTGACCTCTACTCAGTCCTGTTCGGCATCGTGTGGATTGGCTCCGTCCTCTCCTGGGGGGTAGTTTCCCCGCTCACCCACATTGCACGCACGGGCGACTTGTCCCGGCTGCCTGCGGCGCTGATCGGCCTGGTGTTTCTTGGCGGTGGGTTCTACATCACGGTCGGCCGGTTGGTCTTCCAGAGCAATCTCAGGCACCGCACGCGGTATGCCGTCACCGACCAGCGAGTCCTGTTCCGCACGAACGTGCGCGGCACTGGCATGGACGCGATCTCGCTTGACACCTTGCCCTCGATCGCCACCCACGAGCGCGGCGACGGCAGTGGCAGCATCACCTTTGGTGACACATTCGAGTTCGTGGACATCCCGAAGGTTCAAGAGGTCTACCAACTCATCCTCACGGAGCGAGATCGTCGCCGACGAGTCACCTGATGGAGCTACCGCGCCAGTCTTCACGGCCTGAGGCCTGGCTAGCACACAGCCCAGGTACCATTCGGCAATGAGCTTCTTCGAGCCGCCGCCGCGACCCGCGACGGTGGAGCCCTCCCGGATCGTGGCCAGTCGCCAGCCTGGGAGGGTCCGCGGCACGACGTGCTCCCCGGCATCGCGCCGGCGGAGTCTCGGGCCGAGATCGAGGCGGGGGTGGTTCTCGAGGCGGCAGGGCGCGCCGTGACCCTCTGGCCCAACGGGTAGCACGTGAAAGCAGACATCCTGACGCGCAGGCAGCTCAATCGTGCGACGCTGGCGCGCCAGATGCTGCTGGCGCGGGAGCGGGTCGCCATCGTGGAGGCGGTGGAGCGGCTGGCGGGCATGCAGGCGCAGGAGCCGAAGCCGCCGTTCGTCGGCCTGTGGACCCGGGTGGAGGGCTTCACCCGCGAGGACCTCCACGAGGCGCTGCACGACCGTGCCGTCGTGCGCGCCACGATGATGCGCGGGACCCTCCACCTGATGAGCGCGAGGCATTACGCCGCGCAGCGGGCCTGTCTGCAGCCGGTGATGGACGGGGCGCGTCGCGTGCTGGGCGACCGCGCCGAGGGCCTGGAGCTGGACAAGCTGCTGCCGGTCGCCCGCGGGCTGCTGGCGGAGCGGCCGCGCGACTTCACCGAGCTGCGGGCGTTGCTGCTGGAGGCGTTCCCGCACGTGAACGAGCGTGCGCTCGGGTTCATGGTGCGCAACCACCTGCCCCTGGCGATGGTGCCGACCGGTGACCGCTGGGCGTTCCCCGGAGCGGCGGAGTTCACGCTGGCTGAGCCGTGGTTGGGCGCTCCGCTGTCGGACGACGCCACGCCGGAGGGGCTCGTGCGGAGCTACCTGGCGGCGTTCGGGCCGGCGACCGCGGCGGACTTCCAGACGTGGTCGGGCCTGCGCGGCGGCAAGGACGTCCTGGACCGGCTGCGGCCCAGGCTGCGGGTGTTCAGGGACGAGCGCGGCCTCCAGCTCTTCGACCTTCCCGAGGCGCCGCGTCCGGACGAGGACGTCCCGGCGCCGCCGCGCTTCCTTCCCGACTTCGACAATCTGGTGCTGGCGCATGCCGACCGGACCCGGGTGCTTGCCGACGAGCACCGCGGTCTGGTGACTACCAGGAACCTCCGCGTTCGCGCCACGTTCCTCTGGGACGGGTTGGTGGCCGGCACCTGGAGCGTGGAGCGCAAGCGCGGGACAGCCAGACTGCGCATGACACCGTTCGAGCCGCTTCCCGACACCGCGACCGGGGAACTGACCGAAGAGGGCGAAGCGCTGCTGCGCTTCGTGGAAGAAGACGCGGGCTCGTTCGTCGTCGAGGTTGGGGCGCCGGGCTCGACTTGGCCAAAGAGCGGATCCTAGGCTTTGCTCGTCAATGGAACACCGATTCGAAAGGAGTCAGGATGGCGACCGCCGAACGGCAGGCGCGCGTTCTGTGGGAGGGCTCGCTCCAGAAGGGGAGCGGCGAGCTGGAGTTCGCAAGCAGCGGGATCGGCAAGTACCCGGTGACCTGGGCATCGCGGGTGGAGCGGCCGGACGGCCGCACGAGCCCCGAGGAGCTGCTCGCGGCGAGCCACTCGGCCTGCTACGCGATGGCGCTGTCGGCGACGCTGGGCCGGACCGGAAACCCGCCGGAGCGGCTGGACGTCACGGCAACCGTCTCGCTCGACGCCAAGGAGGGTGGCGGCTTCGAGGTGACCAGCTCGGCGCTGGAGGTCCGGGGCGTGGTGCCCGGCCTGGACCAGGCCGGCTTCCAGGCTGTTGCCGAGGAGGCCGAGAAGGGGTGCCCGATCTCCAACGCGCTGCGCAATAACCTCCGCATCACGGTGAACGCGACGCTCGAGTCCTGAGCCCGATCGAGGCCCCGCCCGGCGACAGGGCGGGGCCTCGCCGTCTGCCGCCGTCTGCCGCCGTCAGCGGCCGGACGGCGCCGGCCCGGCTGTCGCCTGGTCGTCGCAGGCGGGGACGACCCGCGCGAAGGGGCTGAGGCCGCCCCAGGTCATCAGCGCGCGGGCCAGGCTCGGAGGGCCCTGCGTCTCCCACGCGCCGGTCTCGATCGCCTGGCCGAGCGGCAGGCGCCCCATGTGCACCTGGGTGAGCGTCCGCGAATCCGTCACGATCACCAGGTCCTCGTCGAAGCCGGGATGGGTGACGCAGACCTCCGCGTCGGGTCGCTCCAGCAGCATCCAGAAGCGCTGTCGAGGAAGATCTCGCAAGTCGAAGCGGACCACTACCCTGCGCTCGGGCAGACGCTCGGGCTCCAGCAGCCGGCACCAGGCCCACAGCACGATCGCCGGGTCGTAGTCCCGTGGGGTCAACCCCATCCAGCGGGCCGCCCAGGCGCCCAGCGCCATGCCGACCTGGTTGAGCTCCTCACCGGCGGACGTCAGTTGCCAGTGCCAGCCGCGGCCGCTCGGGCTCGGGCGCCGCTCGACGATGCCGTCGCGTTCCAGGGTCGCCAAGCGCTGGCTGAGCAGCGAGCGGGACATACCGGGCACGCCCTGATGGATCTCGCCAAAACTGCGGCACCCCAGGTCCAGGTTGCGGATGATCAGCGGGATCCAGCGAGCCGCGAAGACCTCGGCGCCCTTGGCGACCGGGCAGTACTGACGTAGCCGCGATCCATGACGGCAGTCTGGCATGCGGGCGGCGACGTGCAAGTACAGTTTTCGTACTTGGCGGCGGCCGGCGGGCGGGCGACACTCCATCGCCAATCGGCATAGCTCCTGGAGGGTGCGATGGTGACGACCGCTGCCGAGCGTCCGCTGCTCGCGGACGACGTGAAGGCGCTGCGCGGGCTCCTGCTCGGGGAGGTGCTCAGCCCCGGCGACCGGGGCTACGAGCCGGCGCGGCTGCTGTGGAACGGGGCGATCGATCGACGTCCTGGCGCGATCGCCCGCTGCCGGGGGAGCGGTGACGTGCTCGCCGCCGTGCGGTACGCGCGCGACGCCGGACTGCTCGTGGCGGTCCGCGGTGGCGGCCACAACGTGGCGGGCACGGCCAGCTGTGACGGCGGTCTGGTGCTCGATCTGTCGCCGATGAAGGGCCTGCAGATCGACCCGGCCGAGCGGACGGCTTGGGCGCAGCCAGGGCTGCTGTGGGGAGAGCTCGACCACCAGACGCAGGCGTTCGGGCTGGCGACCACGGGCGGCATCGTCACCCACACCGGCATCGCCGGCCTCACGCTGGGCGGCGGCATCGGCTGGCTCATGCGCAAGCACGGTCTGACCTGCGACAACCTGCTCGCGGTAGACCTGGTCACCGCGGATGGGCAGCTCGTGCGCGCCAGTGAGCGCGAGCACCCCGAGCTGTTCTGGGGCGTCCGCGGCGGGGGCGGGAACTTCGGCGTGGTCACCGCGTTCCGGTATCGGCTCCACGAGGTCGGGCCGACGGTGCTCGCCGGGCCCATCCTGTTCCCGGCCGCCGACGCCGGCGAGCTGCTGCGCTTCTACCGGGACTTCGTCGAGCGCGCTCCCGACGAGCTGACCACGGTCGTGAACCTGCGCGACGCGCCGCCGTTGCCGTTCATCCCCGAGCACCTACACGGGGTCCCGGTGATCAGCGTGGTCGTCTGCTGGGCCGGCCCGATCGAGCGGGGCGAGCGGGTCCTGGCGCCGCTGCGACGCCATGGCCACCCATTGCTCGACCTGATCGCCCCCAGGCCGTACCTGGCCCATCAGGGCACCTTCGACGCGACCGTGCCCCACGGCCTGCACTACTACTGGAGGTCGGAGTACCTGCGCGCCCTGGACGACCAGGCCGTCGACACGCTGGTCGAGCACGCCTGGACGAGCCGCTCGCCGCGCTCCTACACCATCGTGTTCCAGCTCGGCGGCGCCGTCCGGCGCGTCCCCGACGAGACGACCGCCTTCAGCGGTCGCGCCGCCGGCTTCGCCGTGAACGTCAACGCCGTCGCCCTTCCGGACGACGACGCCGAGCAGGCCGCCTGGGCCCGCGGCTTCGGGGAGGCACTGCGTCCACTGTCGGCCGGCGTCTACATGAACTTCCTCGACGATGAGGGTCAGGACCGCGTCCGCGCCGCCTACGGCCCAGCCAGGTACCGGCGCCTGGCCGCCCTGAAGAAGCGCTGGGATCCCGACAACTTCTTCCGCTGCAACCAGAACATCCACCCGAGCGCCTGAGGCCGAGCGACGGCCGCGGCGCCGGCGGGCCACGCCCGACAGCTGGAGCGGGTGACGGGAATCGAACCCGCGTCACGAGCTTGGAAGGCTCGAGCTCTACCATTGAGCTACACCCGCCGGTACGGCTGGGGCCGAGCGTATCATCCCCGCCCGCTCGCCGGCCCAGGCATGGACACTACTGCGCGCTGAGGATCACCACGACCCGTAGCGCCAGCACACCGATCAGGATGAGGCTCGGCACGGCCGCCGAAGCCAGCCCCGATTGGACGGCCACCGTCCCCTGCCCGGCGGCCCCCTCACCGGCGACGGCCAGTCGACGGGTGGCGAGGCCGCCGAGCCCGGGAACTAGGCCCGCGAACACCACCAGCCAGAGCAGGATCCAGGGAAAGCCGAAGGCGTCGCCGATCGAGCCGGCCGGGATCAGGGTCAGTGCGAAGACCACGATCAGGGCGAACTCCAGGAGCGCGAAGAGGCGCTCCGACAGCGTGAGCATCCCGGCGCTGGCCTGCGCGTCCGTCCGGTACCGGACCAGCAGGCCGAGCAGTGCAGCCGAGCCGGACAGTCCGGAGGCCAGGAAGAGCCCGCCGAGCGTCCAGGTGTCGCTCCACACTGGCTGGTTCGAGACCGCCAGGAGCACGCCGGTATAGCCGGCGACGAACAGGCCGAGGGCGGCCCCAACCACGTTCCAGACCTTGCCCGCCGTCCCGTCCAGTAGTCGCACGGCCCGGTCGGCGAGCGGGAGGCGGACCACCCGGTCGCGGACCAGCGCTTCGAGGAACGACACCGCGGCGAAGAGACTGAACGCCAGCAGCGCCCATGAGCCGACCGACATCGGCGACCGGGTCTTGAAGTTGACGCCCTCGTTGCCCGCCGTCGTGTTCACCAGCATGTGCCAGAAGAGGCCGGGTTTGCCAAGGTCGAGCGCCAGCAGGATCGGGCAGACCAGGGTCAGCGGGAACGCGATGGTGTAGCCGAGCCGTGCCGCGGGCTCGTCCGCGCGGTCGCCCCAGTGGCGGAGCAGGGTCGCAAGGACGTAGGAGCCGCCCGCCAGGCCGGCGAGGAAGAAGTAGGAGATGATGTACCAGGTCCAGTCCGGCGGGCCGGCGAAGTGCTCGGCGGCGGCCAGCGGCATCATCCCTCACTCCCTCCAGGCTCGGGCGGCGTCTGGTCGGCCGGTGGCCGGCGCCGGCGCAGCGCGATCAGCCCGCCGAGCACGCCCAGCACCGCGGTGACCACCCCGGTGACATAGCCGCCAGCGTTGTTGCGGCTGGGCAGCACGGCGTTCTCCGCGTTGGGCAGCTGGTAGGCCTCCGGCTTGTCCATGAGCAGGAAGAACGCGTTGAGCCCCCCGTAGACCGAGTCGTCGCGACCGTAGAGCTGCGCCTCCGCGACCCCTTGCGAGTGGAGGTCGGCCAGGCGCTTGTCCGCCTGCGGCCGCAGCTCGTCCAGCGGCCCGAACTGGATGGAGTCGGTCGGGCAGGCCTTGGCGCAGGCTGGCTCGAGGCCGCCCTGGAGACGGTCATAGCAGAGCGTGCACTTCTGCGCGACGTTTTTGTGCTCGTCGAGCCCGATCACGTTGTACGGGCACGCCGAGATGCAGTCGCGGCAGCCGTTGCAGACCGACTGCTGGATGAACACGGTGTCGAACTCGGTCCGGATGATCGCCCCTGTCGGGCACACCTCCATGCAGCTCGCCTGCTTGCAGTGCTTGCAGACGTCGGACATCATCAGCCAGGCCTTCCCCTGGCCGGCGCCCATCGTCTCGTCCGGCACGTTGTCGATGAACTGCACGTGACGCCAGTTCTGCGAGTCCAGGCTCCCCGTGTTGTCGTAGCCGTCGCCGAAGACCGGCTGGTTGCCCGGAAGCTGATTCCACTCTTTGCAGGCGACCTCACAGGCCTTGCAGCCGATGCACACGCTCGTATCGGTGAAGAACCCGTAGGCCTTGCCAGGTGTGATCTCCGCCATCTCAGAACCCCATCAGGTTGGGTGTGATCTTGGAGAGGCCACGCTCGGCTGCGTAGAGGTCGAGCGGCAGCGCCGCCAGCTCGTCCACCTCAGGCACAGCCCGGGCATCGTGGCCCAGGTCGACGTCGATCAGATACCGGTTGCAACCGCTGCAGCCCTCGATCCGCAGGTGCGGGAACATCGGGATCGGCGCGCCGGGCCGCTTGGCGGGGGCGGTGGCATGCCCATGTCCCACCACCGGCCACTCGCGCCGCTCGGCGTAGATGATGCGACGCGACCCGCCGGTCTCCCCGCACGACGCGCACGCGTTGCTGGCATAGCCCCAACTCGCCCCGCAGCGGACGCAGAGGAGGCTGCGTCGCCCGCTCACGAGTTGGTCCCCCGTATCCGTGCGGAAGCTGAGCTGCGGCAGCCCCCCACAGCTGGGGCAGTGCCGGCCGCCTCTGGGTGATGGATCCTGGGCAAAGGCGCTTGCGCCGGCCTCGAGCACCTCGATCGGCCCGCGCAGCGACGCGCGCGCCAGGTAGCGCTCGACCGGCTCGAGGTCGTCGGCGGCGTCGGTCAGCCACGCGACCAGCGCCTGCTCGGCGCCGCCGGCCTCCATACGCTTCCTGGTGGCGTCGGCGAGCGGCCCCGGGCCCGCGGACACGGTCGCCTCCACCACCCGCGGGAGCACCCGCTCGCCGGCCCACTCGGCCAGTGCCCGGGCCTCTGGCGCCTGCTCGCGCGCCGCTTGTGCAGCCTCCACCCAGACGTCGAGCAGGGCGAGGTAGAGGGTGAGCACGTCCTCCGCGAAGGAATGGTGAGCGCGCAGCAGCTCCGCCCGCCGCCGGTGGGGCGCCCACGGGCTCGTGGTGGTGTCGACGCCTGGCGCGGCCATCACATCTTCTCGAGGTTGACGAGGAATGCCTTGAACTCGGGGGTGCGCGCGCTCGCGTCGCCGACGAACGGCGTGAGCGCGTTGGCGAGCCAGTGCTGACCGGTGTTGATCCCCACAAAGCCCCAGTGGATGGGAATGCCGATCTGGTAGACCTTCTTCCCGTCGATCTGGAGCGGTCCCAGGCGCTTGGTCACCACCGCGCGGACCTCGAGCTTGCCCCGCTTGGACGAGACCCGCACCCGGTCGCCGTTGTCGATCCCCTTTTCGCGGGCGAGTTCGGCGGGCACCTCGACGAAGGCCTCCGGCTGGAGCTGGACGAGATGCTCGACGTTCTGGGTGACGTAGTGCTCGTGCTCGGTGAGGCGGTAGCTCGTTGCCACGTAGGGGAATTCCTCGGCGGTGCCGAACCGGTCGGCCCGGCCGGCCACCTTGTCGTAGAGGAAGGCCACGGGCGTGGCCGACACATCCCGGTGCAGCGGGTTCTGGACCGGCGACTCGATCGGCTCGTAGTGCTCGGGGAACGGCCCGTCCGCCACGCCGTTGCTGAAGAGCCGCCCGGTCCCCTCGCCGGTCATGATGAACGGCAGTGGGGCGCCTGGCTTGCGCGGATCGGCGGTGGGCGGGTAGTCGGGCACGTCTCCGACCCACTTGCCGGCGGCCGCGTCCCACTGGATCCCCGGCCTTGCGGGGTCCCATGGGCGTCCCTGGCGATCGGCCGAAGCCCGGTTGTAGAGCACACGCCGGTTCACCGGCCAACTCCACGCCCAGTTGGGGTAGAAGCCCATCCCGGTCGGGTCGTTCGTCTGGGGATCCTGGACACCGTCGCGGCGCTTGGTCAGGTTGCCGGTCTCCGGATAGTGCCCGGTGTAGATCCAGTCGCCGGCGGTCGTCGTGCCGTCGTCCTTGAGGTCGGCGAACGTCTCCAACCGCTTGCCGGTGGTGAGATCGCGGCCGTTGATCTCCTGCGCGATCTCATCCAGCTCGGGCTTGACCGGGTCCTTGTACGGAAGGGTGAGCTCCATGACCGGCGCTGGGAACTTCCCGCCCTGCTGGCGGTAGAGGTTGCGCACCCGCTGGAAGATCTCGGCGAGGATCCAGTGGTCGTGGCGGGCTTCCCCCTCCGGCGGCAGGACCTGTTCCTTCCACTGCGCCCAGCGGCCGCTGTTGGTGAACGACCCGTCCTTCTCGATCCAGTGGGTGGCCGGGAGCATGAAGACCTCGGTCTGGACCTTGCTCGGATCGACACCGGGCGCGCGCCAGAACTCCGAGCTGGTGGTCTGGAAGGCGTCCATGACGCACAGCCACTTGAGGTTCGAGAGCGCCTGCATCACCTGGTTGGAGTCGGGCCCGATGCTCGTCGCCGTCATCCCCGACAGCATGAGCCCCTCCATCTTCCCCTTGAGCGCCTGATCGAAGATCGACAGCCAGGACGCGTTGGTGGCCGGCTTGGGGAGGTGGTCGAACGCGAACTCGTTGCGCTTGGTCGCGGCATCGCCGTACCACGTCTTGAGCAGGCTCGCGATGAACTTGCGGTAGTGGGTGCCGAAGAAGTTGAGGGAGTCGGGACGCAGCTGCTTGCTCGCGCTCTGCGCCACGTAGTCGTCCAGGTTGCGCTGGCCCGGGGCCGGGGCCCTGAGGTAGCCGGGCAGGAGCTCCCAGGAGATCGCGTGGTCGGTGTTGCCCTGGATGTTGGCGTGACCGCGCTCGGCGTTCATACCGCCCCCGGGGCGCCCGATGTTGCCCAGGAGGAGCTGAAGCACCGCCCCGGAGCGGATCAGCTGCACACCGGTGCTGTGGTGGGTGAGGCCGACGGCGTAGACGATCGTCATCACCTTGTCAGGCCTGCCCATTTCGCCGACCTGCCTGGCCACGTCGAGGAACTGGTCGCTGGGGATGCCCGTGATGCGCTCGACCATCTCCGGCGTGTACCGGCTGTAGTGCTGGCGCATCAGGTTGAGTACCGATCGGGGATGCCTGATGTCGGCCTTGGCGAAGCCGTCCGGCCCGGTCTCGTACGCCCACTCGGTGGGGAGGTAGGCGCGCTTCTCCGGGTCGTAGCTGTTGAACAGCCCGTCCTTGAACGTGTAGTTCTGCTTGACCACCAACGCCCCGTTGGTCGCGAACTCCACGTACTCCTTGTGGTAGAGCTGGTTCTGCAGGACGTAGTTGATCAGCCCGCCGAAGAAGGCGACGTCCGTGCCGGTACGGATCCTCAGGTGCGTGTCGGCGACCGCGGAGGTCCGCGTGAACCGGGGGTCGACGTGGATCATCGTCGCCCGCCGTTCCAGCTTCGCCCGCATCATCCACCGGAAGCCGACTGGGTGAGCCTCGGCGGGATTGGCGCCGTTGATCATGATGAGGTCGGCGTGCCTGATGTCACGCCAGTGATTGGTCATGGCCCCTCGGCCAAACGTGGCGGCCAAACTGGTCACCGTGGGGCCGTGTCAAACGCGGGCTTGTTGCTCCAGGTAGACGAGGCCCAGGCCGCGCATCACCTTGGTGGCGAAGTAGCCCTCCTCCGAACTGAACGCGGCCCCGCCGGCGAAGGCGACCCCCTCGCAGCGGTTCACGACGTTCCCGTCGGCGTCCGTCGTGACGAACGTGCGGTCCCGCGAAGCCTTGAGGTTCTGCGCCAGCTTGTCGAGGGTGAAGTCCCAGGACACGGACTTCCACTCGGTCGCCCCCGGCGCCCGGTAGAGCGGGCTCTCGACCCGCCGACGGGAGATGGCCAGGTGCAGTGCGCTCGCACCCTTCGGGCAGAGGGTCCCCTCATTGACTGGACTGTCAGGGTTCCCCTCGATCTGCAGCAACTGGACCTTCTGGTCGGCGCCCTTCCTGGTATAGGCGAGCATCGAGCAGCCCACGGCACAGTACGGGCAGACCGTGTGGGAAACCGTGGCGCCCTCGATGCGCAGAAGCTGCTGCACCTGCCTTGCCTGGGCGATGTCGAAGCCAAGAACCGAGGCTCCGAGCCCCCCCGCACCCGCTGCGCCTGCCTTCAGGAATTGGCGTCGTGTGAGCTCCACGGCTGGCCTCACCCCTTCTCGGGACCCCCACCGCAATCGATTGCTTCGACACGATCCACCGCATAGGCGATGGTTCACTCGATTGGACGATTGTGTCCCCGTCCAGCGGTTGAGGTCAATATCGCCCAGCACAGCTGGAGCGACGCGGTCCTGTCGTGGGCCGCTACGCCCCCCGCTCAGCCCTGAGCGAGCTGCAGGTCGCGGCGGTCGCCCGGGTCGTCCGGGCTCCGGAGGATGTCGAGCAGACGCGGGCCCACCGGGACGAGCAGGCCGCCGGCACCGCCCTCGGCCGCGCCGGCGAGCGCCGCCCGCCAGGCGGACCGGCTCTCCGGGGACGGGGTCTCGATCCAGCGCTCGGGCTCGTCCACTGGGGGGTGCGCGCGCTCGAATGCCCGCGGCTCGCCGGGCACGCGGCGGAACCCCTCGAGGTCCGGCACGGCCGCGGCGAGTTCCTCCAGCCGCTCAGCGTCGGCCACCAGAGCGACGCGGCCACGGCTCAAGCGCGCGATCGTGGCCACCGTGCGGGCGAGCGCCTCCAGCGGCCGGTCGGGGGCCGGCAGCGCCGCCACCACAAGCGACCGGGAGGTGAGCGCCGCGAGCGCCGCCAGCAGAGCCAGCGGATCCAGTTCCGGCTCCACCGCTGGGTCGACCCAGAGCGCGTCCGCGCCGGCGGCCTCGAAGGCGGTCGCGTCGGCGAACCACTCGCCAAGCTGGTCCAGTCGCCTGTCGAAGAGGACGCCGACCTTGACTGCTCGCGGACCCATCAGACCTCCACCGGCACGCTCGCGCCCACGTGGACAACCGCACATGGTCGGGACGGCGGGATTTGAACCCGCGACCCCCTGCTCCCAAAGCAGGTGCGCTGCCAAACTGCGCTACGTCCCGTCGCTAGGGGCCTCTGACCTGCGGTTATAGCAGTCTCCGCCAGGATGGAGGGTGAGCACAGCGCTCGTTCACCACATGTTTCGGCTACCGCACATGCTCCTGACGTGTCCGGTTCGGCCGAAATGGAGAGGCCCATGGCACCGCATAGCGTAGACGACTTGGCGCGATCCTTCGAACGCCATCTGCGCCCTGGGAACAAATCGCCCCGCACGATCGAGACGTACCTCCAAGCGGTGGATCAGTTCGCCGCGCACCTCCGAGCCAACCGCAAAGCCAACGGTGGGCGAGGCCTGGCTGACGCCAGAGGCGAGGACGTCGAGGCCTTCGTCGTCGCCCTGCTTGAGCGGCACAAGCCCGCCACTGCCAGCAACCGCTACCGCGGCCTGCACGCCTTCTATCGGTGGTTGGAGGATGAGGAGGAGATCCCGCATCCGATGCGGAAGCTCAAGCCGCCAGTGGTTCCCGATCAACCGGTACCAGTGATCGGCGAGCCGCAGCTTCGCCGTCTGCTGGCCGTCTGCGCCGGCAAGGACTTCGAGGCGCGCCGCGACACCGCCATCATCCTGCTGCTGATCGATGCCGGTCCCCGCCGTTCCGAGTTCGCTGGCATGCGCCTCGACGCCGTCGACTTCGAGTACGAGGTTATCCGGGTCGTCGGCAAAGGCGGCCGGCAACGCGCTCTGCCGCTCGGACGGTAGACCTCCGTGGCGCTGGACCGCTACCTCCGCGTCCGCGCTCGCCACAAGTTCGCCCACCTCGACGCGCTTTGGATCGGGAGACGCGGAGCTCTCACGATCTACAGAATCCGCGTGCTACTCGAGCGCCGTGGCCGACAGGCGGGGATTCCGGACCTGACTGGTACTGGCGGCGCTGGCCCAAGGCGAACATCGGCCTGCTGACCGATGAGCTGGTCGACGTCCTCGACGTCGACGGGCCGCAAGGCCACGCCGCGCTCTCTCGTTGGGCCGCAGAGCATCGCCTCCGCCTCGACGGCCCCATGGTCCGGAGCGGACGCGGCTGGCACTACTACCTCCAAGCCAGCAGCGCCCGGAACCGCATCGGCCTGCTCGACCACGTCGACTGGCGCGGCCGAGGCGGCTACGTCGTCGCGCCTCCCTCCCGGCACGCCAACGGCTGCCGCTATCACTGGGTCCGTCCGCTCGGATCACAGCTCCCGCCACTGCCAGCGGAACTCGAACGGCTCGTATTGCCGTCCGTACCGGAACGGTCCAAGCACCGCGAGTTCCGCCCGGAGCTGCCGGGCCATCCATACGGCCGGAAGGTACTGGAGCAGGAACTGGCATCCCTTGCCGCCGCACCGCGGGGCACGCGCAACCACGCGCTGTACCAAGCCGGCATCCGCCTCTACAGCCTCATCGCCGGTGGCGTCCTCGACAGCGCAGAGGTCGAAGCCGGACTCCGGAGCGCCGCCGAGGCCTCCCGGCTGCTCGAAGAGGAACCGGCACAGACCCGCCGCACCCTCGCCTCCGCTGAGCGGACCGGTATGGCCCATCCTCGCGGCATCCCGCTGCGATCCGTGCCCGACGGTCCCGCGTCGGCCGACCAGCGCGCATCACGCGACCGATCGGAGCGTGAGCGCGATGCCTGAGCCAAGGCAGCCTGAGGACCCCGACTGGAGTGCCGTTCTGGAACAGCCAGGGGACGAAGACCGGGGGCCAGCGACGGGAGCCGGCCGAACCGCCGCCTCCCATCCGCCCCGGTACTCCTGGCCGTCCAGCGCTTCGCGCGTCTCCGGCGCCAGTCGCTCCGCGAACTCCTCGGCCCGGATCTGTTCGTCGCCTACTGCAACGCCCGCGTTGCCGGAACCATCAACCTCGTCACCCTAGAGCGGTTCTGCGACCAAGTCCTCGGCTGGCACCCACGCATGCTCTATGGAGACGCCTACGACGAGGCCGCCTCCGACCGCCCGACCCACCCTGAAGTCCGGCCCGGGGGGACCTGCCCAGCCAGTGGGTCCCTCGTTACGTTTCGTATACTCCACGCCAGCCAACGGTTCGTAACAGCGAGGCAGGGGCTTGCTGGCTGACCAACGGTCCGTAACGGCGCTGCTCAACGGTTCGTAACAGCGACTCGAGCACGGTTACGACCGGATCGTAACGACCTTCGAGCAGGGCAGGCGTAGCGATCCGTTCGTCCCGAAGCGCGTGGTCGACGTGACGAGGCTGCTATGTGTTGTCAAGCGGGCCCTTGTGTGATTGCCGGTGGCTGGGGTGACTGGCGGGCTCCGGGCCGTCCTTCTGCTTGCTGACGCGGCGGCCTCACGTCTGCGGTCGGTAGGCCAGGTAGACCACACCGTTGTCGTACGACTCACAGGCCGCAAGCGACAGGTTGCCGGGCGCGGCTTCCTCGGGGAACAGCCGCGGACCGGACCCGCGCGTGAGCGGGTAGACGAACAGGTGCAGCTCGTCGACCAGGCCGTCGGTGAGCATCGCTCGGACCAGCGTGCCGCTGCCGCTGACGTAGAGGTCGCCGCCGACCTCGTCCTTCAGGCTGCGGATCGCGTCGGGGTCGTACGGCCCGATGAGCTTGGAGTTCCGCCACGTCGGGGTCATGAGCGTCGCGGAGACGACGTACTTGGTGGTGTCGTTGAAGAACGGCGCCCCTGGATCGTCCTCCACGGTCCGCGTCGACCACGCCGGCTCGAACATCTGGTAGGTCGTGCGCCCGAGCAGGATGCCTCGGCAACGTTGCGTGACCGCGCCGATGGCCGCTCCCATCTTGGGGTCGAAGCCGTAGTCGAACGTCCACGTCGGCGCGTCGATCACGCTGTCGAGGCTCATGAACTCGTGCACGTGGATTGCTCCCACTTCTCACCTCCGTGTCGATGTTGCCGTGGAGACCTCGCCGTCGCCGCGAAGTCATCGATCGGCGGGAACCCCGGCGCCGACAGCTCGTGCTGCGCACCGCTGCCGCGCAGCCCATCCCGGGCGTCCGGGCACGTCGATCGTCATTCTCGTAGATCTTATGACCGGCCGGTGACGAGGCTGCTATGTGTTGCCAAGTCTGAGGCTGCGTTGGGTTGAACCGGCCGGCAACCTCGGCGATGGCTCGTGAGTCTAGTGTTCATGGACGTCAGGGCCGGCCGGGACGAGGCGCTCAGCCGTCTGTTCGAGGCGCACGACGCGGACATGGTGCGGAGCCCGACGTCGAGATGGGCGCCATGGATAGGGCGCACCAAGCGCTGCCTCGGCCCAGATCCGCCAGGTTTGGAGCCGTTGACGAGTCAAGGGGCTTCGACCACTGGTTCAGTTTCCTTGCACCTTCCCGCCTTGCTTGCGGCCCGGGCCGTCTGGCAGTGCCGGCCCGTCCCTACGTTGTCAGGACTGCTCCCGCCTTTCCCCGCACCTCCGGGGATCGGCTGTCCTCAGCTTCATCCGACCGTTGCGGCGGCCGGTGGTGGGGTCTCACACCCCACCCGGTAACACGGCGCCTCGTGGCGCACACCCGATCTCGTCGACGACGAGGACGGTGGGTTTGAGGTAGGTCTGCAGCTTCTTGGCGAACCGGCCGGTCGCCTCCGCGGCGTTGAGGTTTCTGACCAGGTCATCGAGGGTGGTGAAGGAGACCGAGTAGCCGGCCTGGCAGGCGGTGATCGCCAGGCCGACGGCGAGCATGGTCTTGCCGACCCCGGGCGGGCGAGGAAGCAGACGTTGGCCTTGGCCTCGGCGAAGCCGAGCGCGGCCAGGTCGCGGACCTTGCGGGCGTCCAGGTCGGGTTGGAAGGCAAAGTCGAAGGTGCCCAGGCCCTTGTGGTGCGGCAGCCCCGACAGCTTCAGGGCGTTGTGGAAGCGGCGGCCTTCGCGCACGCCGACTTCTTCTTCCAGGAGCAGGTCGAGGAAGTCCAGGTAGCCCATGGTAGCCTGCTCGGCCCGGGTGAGGAGCGCGTCGAGGTTGCTGGTGAGGTTCGCACGGCGCAAGCGGTCGGCGTGCTCGCGGATGCGGGTGGCGATCAGCTCACTCATCCAAGCCTTCCGGTGAGACCGCCGGCGTGGTCGTAGGTGGCCAGAGTGCGGTGGGCGACCAGCACCCGGGCGGCCGGGAGCTGGGCCCAGCCGGCGATCCCGGGCAGCTTGAGCTGGCCGAGCTCCGGCTCGGGTGGGGGGATGAGCTCGCAGTCGCGGGTGCACGGCAGGAGGGGCTGGGCCGTTGCGCGGTCGGGGAGGCCGTCCCAGTGGGTCTGGTCGACGACCCAGCCGCCGCGTTGCAGCGCGCGGGCGTGGGTGGCCAGCAGCTCCTGGCTGGGGCCCAGCGACCAGACCGCGACCTGGGTCGGGGTGACGCGCAGCTCGACCCGGCCGCCGGGGCGGACCCGGCGCCAGGGCACTGAGTAGTGGCTGGCCGCAAACGAGACCAGGGCGTCCTTGCCGACCCGGCGGGTGTGCCGGTCGCAGACCACGTAGGGCTGCTCGGGCAGCGGCCGCAGCGGCGGCCCGGTCCCGTTCGGCGCGCACCCCGATGACCTCGCCGTGGGTGCGGTGGACCTGCGCGCGGCGGAACCCCACCGGCTCGGGCTCAGCCTCGGTCAGGCGAGCCCGGTCTCCCGGACATAGACCTTGACGCGCTGGTAGTGGCCTTGGAAGCCGTGCTCGGCGACCAGCCGCTCCCAGATCACGCTGGCCTTGAGCTTGGGCTGCCGACGCAGCCACGCGTCGATCAGGCCGGCGTACGGGTCGGTCTTGCGCCGGCCAGGTCCCCGCTTGGCTGGCGCCGGCGGCGCGGCCGGCGCATCGGCGGTCAGATAGCGCTTGACGGTGCGCAGTGGTAGCCGCTCTCCCGGGCGATCTCCGCCCAGGTGGCCCCGGCCTCGGCCAGCGCCTTGAACGCGCGCAGTTCCATCCATTGCTCCTGCGAGCCGATCATGAGCTGCCATCCTCCGACCCGGCAGGTTGGTCCCTACCAGTCGGAGGATGGCCCTCACGACGAGCCGATCCAACAGCTCGCCCTCGCCGACCTACACGTCAAGCCGTACGCCAAACGACATGTGAAGGTGTACGCGGACAGCCGCGTTCACCCGGCTGCGGGCCTTGCCTGCCCGCTGCTGACCAGCCCACCTCACCACCGTCGCCAGCATGCCCATCAGCGCGCCATGGGGTGCTTGGCGGCGGCTGGCACGGCCATGTCCAGCCCCACCACCGCCGGGTCAACGCGGTCAACCACGCCCCACAGGACCGGCCGATCCTGGCCAGACCGCCGACACCGCATGCCATGCCAACCTTCCAGGCATCCCCAAATCCCGCGACCAGGCCTGCCGCCACACGGCTCGTGAAAAATCGAGGCTAGGTAGGCGATGCCACATGAAGCTGCCTCCTCTTCTCCGGGTCCTCGAATTGCACTCTCCGGCTGCTCGCTACTGTAGGTGTCATCCCAGTGGCCCGGTGATTACAGGTATGGAGGCGCAACATATCCAACGCCCGTGACCCCGTCTGGGACGTAATCACCCAAAGGAGGGCCGCCTTTCCAGATGCGTCCCATAATCTGCGGACTGACGTCGGTCCTGTGTTCCGCGTATTCCCGACCGGTGGCCGAGTCAGTCTTGAACGTGAATGTGGCGGCGGGGCAGATATTCCCGGACAACGTGCCGCTGTTATGAGAAACGCTAGGGCTGATATAGACGTCCGACAATGAGATCGGTCCTGTCACATAGCTGTTGCCGTCGTTGTTGCAGCACCCAGTAACCACGTTAATCGGATAGCCATCCTGCGGCGCTATACCGACCAAATTGATCCGTTTCAGGGTCGTCGTCCGCCAGCTACCCCCGTCGGCCTTGAACATTAAGCCTTGAAACTGCGAGTAGCCGGTAAGGCCGTCTACTCGCAGCTCTTTGAATCCGCAGTAAGGCTGGATTACGTCGGCATGGTAGCCCGCCTGCGTCCCCAGCAAGTTCACGATCCGGTTGTTCTCGATCTGAAAGACCGCGTCTGGCGCGCAGGCCTTGATCCCATCGTTGATGTAGATGCCGTGCATGAAGACACCTTCGATGTGTACGACGCCGGTCGCATCCTTCACCAGGATCGCGTTGCGATCGTCGGACTTCTCCCATGGCCGGTCGATATTGATTTCTCCCCCGACAATCACCCAGTTTCGGCCACCCTGCAAGATTAGGCGCTTGTTCACCGGGCCGGCGAACCGCACGACCGAATCCTGCCCGGCAGCAGCCGTGATGACAGTGGGCGTTCCAGATACCCGGTAGGTGACCGGGTTGGTGAGAAGGGGAGGCGCCCAGGTCAGAGAGGCAAGTCCTTGACCAGGGGGGCCCGGAGCGGCCGCTGTTGTGGTGGTGGGGCGAAGGGTGGTGGTGGTCTGGCCAAGGGTGGTCGAGGTCGGGCTCGAGGTTGGTGTCAGGGTGGTCGAGGTCGAGCTCGAGGTCGAGCTCGAGGTTGGTGCCAGGGTGGTCGACGTCGACGTCGAGGTCGACGAGGTCGCTTCGACGATGAGCTGTGGGGCAAGCTCACCCGACTCGCGGCTAGCAAAGCGCAGCCGGGAAGCGGTGGTGGTGACGGCCAGGTTGACCACCCCGCCACCAGCTACCAGCCTGGTGATGTCCACGCTGGTGAACGCGTCGGCAGGAACCTGCGGCGCGGTGGCAACCACAGGACCAGGCGGTGGGGCGGTCTTGTAGGTGATCGTCTGCTCGTCCCAGGTACTGTCGGTGACCGCGCGGACCTCGAACCCAGCCTGGTTGGCGTCATTGCTGTAGAACCGAACGGTCGCCTTGGCGACCGTGCCGCTCAGGTTGACCACCTCAAAGCGCAGGTAGCTCCGCCTGAGCTTGGGCCGGCTGCCAGCCAGCAGCTCCTTGGCGGAGCCGAAGTTGGCTGTGGGTCTGGTCTGGCTGACGTAGGCATCGGCGCTTGGGCTAAAGCGAGAGGTGACCGTGGTCGCGGTGGCACCGGGAAGCGACACCAGCAGCCCAACCAGGGCCACTGCACAGGTCAAGAGCAGCATCGCCCGCTTGGGCGTGCTCGCAGGTGCCGGGCGACGCGGTTGCAGGTGCCGGCCGGACCTGCTGGCACGGCCAGGACCGGCAAGATGCCGGGGGCCGCGGGTGTGTCGGTCGTGGTGGTGTCGGGGCATGGCAAGCCCTCCCAGCATCCCGGCGGCATGGGGGATGGCCGCCGAGAACAGGCTTGGTGTCGGCCTTGGGGGCGACCGACGGGTATGACGGTATCTATCATCAATCGTCGCTCACAGCAAACCGGCCGCAAGACGCTACGCCGCTGCCGAGACTGCGCTCGGAACCGGTGGCCCCTGACGGGGCAGTTCCAGGTGCGGGCGGGCGAGGGTTACTCTCCCGGGCCATGACTGATGAGCTGAGCAAGCGGTATGGCGAGCTGCTGGCTGGCGCCTACGACTGCGTGGACCGGATCGTGCGCAACGCCTACTTCTCGCTGGGTCACAATCCGGGCGGGTTTCGGGTGTGGTGGCGGCGCCTGCACAACGACTCCGAGGAGCACCTGGACAACACCCATCTGATGCGGATGGCGGGCCGGTTCAGCCGCCGGGTGCGCGGGTTCGCCAAGACCCACGGCATCCCGGTCATCGACTGCGGCCGCGGGGAGCGCAAGCACCGCATCGCCGAGGAGTACCTGGCCACCCATACGGTGGGAGCGGGGGTGTTCTTGATCCTGGTCGCGCGGGCCGCCGCGACGGTCTGGGAGGTCAAGCGCTCGGCCAGCGGGGTGATCGGCAACCTGGCCCCAGAAGACGGCCTTCGTCAACCACTACTCGCTTGCACATCATGGACCCCGACTGGGGCCACCTGACCGTCAAGATGAGTGGGCATCCGCCGTTTGGCGCGCAGGTCATCGCAAACGGCCACGAGTGGGTCGCCTGCCAGGCGCAGACGGCCGGGATCGGCTTCACCAAGGAGGGCAACTGCTTCACCGCAGTGGCCGACCCGCAGGCCCTGGCGCAGGTCGCAGCCGCCTTGTCGCAGCCCGCGACTGCAAGCGCCTGAGCCAGGTCTGCGATCGGTGGATCTACTCGGCCTGTCTGTGCTTTGGCCTGGACGCCGACGAGCAGGCCCGCAGCGGCTTTGGCTACGCCTACTCGGTCTACCAGGCCGAATACCGCCGCAACCTGCTGTTTGGGTCCGGCGCACAGATGGACCGCGTGGTCAACACGCTGGTCGCCCGGACCCGCTCCCGGCTGGACGTGCCGATGCTGCGGACGTTGTTTGGCGCCAAGCGGCGCCCGGGCCTGGGCGGCAGCGCCGACCTGTCACCTCGGCTGGCAGCCGTGATCGAGACCCCTCGGTGGGACCTGACCCCCTTCAAGGTCCACTTCTGACGATTGACCTTGAAGGGCTACACCAAAGGCGAACACGTGCTGCGTTTCGAAGCGGTCGTGCACAACACCAAACAGCTGGGCTGCGGCCGGGCGATCGAGCGGTTCCCCCAGATCGTCACCCAGCTTGCGGGCATGGCCGAGCGGTTCTGCACCACCCCCTGGACTGCGTCACCACCGGCTTCCTGCCCGACGGCACGCTCGACGCGCTGCCGCTATCCTCGCGCATCGGCCGCACCCGGGTCGGCGGCATCGACCTCAACAAGCCACGGATCCGGGCCGCGCTGGCGGCGGTCCTGGCACTCGCCGCCGCACCCAGCGGCTTTACCGTCGCCGACCTGGCCGCCAAGGTCCAGCAGATGACCGGGCTGACCCAGACCGGCTCCACGATCCGCCAGGCCGCCGACGACCTGCGCAAGCTCCGCGGCAAGGACTTGATCGTCAAACCCGGCCGGTCACGGCGCTACCAGGTCCGCCCGCAGGCCGCCCGCACCATCGCCGGCCTGCTCACCCTCCGCGACCAGGTCATCGGCCCCATCCTGGCCGGTGTCCGCAGCCCCCGACTGGGCCGCAAGCCCGCACACTGGACCGCCGTCGACCGAGACTACGAGACCTTGCGCATCGGCATGCAGACCCTCTTCGCCGACCTCGGCATCGCAGCTGGCAGCGCCGCGGCATAGACAACCTTTTGTCGATCCGGATCCGCAAGCGCCTATTGAGGTTTCCATATGTTCGGTGGCAATCTGCGGGACCGGACTGCCTTCTTGACCAGCGCTGTTGCCAGAACGATCCATCACACAACTTCTGAGAAACTCAATAGTGCTGCGTTCCTCAACCACGGTGTGCAACCACGGTGTGCAACCGTGGCATGCTTGGCGTGGTGTCTGACGCATGGCACGAAGGGAGGCCGCCATGCCCAAGCTGCTGCGCGCCCCCCCCAAGGATCTCGGCGAGGAGCGCCAGGTTCGCAAGCTCGCCGGCAGCCGCCACGCGCCCGGGGACTGGATCCAGCGCGCCCGCATGATCGCGCGTAGCTGGGACGGGGCGCGGACCACCCAGATCGCCGCCGAGCTGGGCTGCCACCCGCAGACGGTCCGCGAGCGTATCTGGCGGTTGCCGCCGAGGGCCTGGGCGGGCTGGGGACCGGCCCGGCGGCGGGCGCCCACCGCGGCTGACCAAGCACCAGCGCAGCCAGCTCATCGCCCTGGCCCGCAGCACCCCGCCAGGGCGGCTGCGCCGCAAGGCCGATGGTCGCCTGGTGGCCCGACGACCAGCGCCACCAGGCCCACTGGACCCTGGATGGGCTCACCGGCGCCGCTCACCGGCTGGGCGTCCGGGTCGAGCGCAGCCAGGTCCGCCCGGTCCTGCTTGGCGAGCGGGTCCGCTGGCGCCCATCCCGCTCCTGGCCAGCAGCGCCGACCCGACTTCGCCGCAAAGAACCCGGGTCGTCGCGCTCTCCACCCACCCGCCCAAGGGCGCGACGGTCGTCTGCGC
>WNGK01000407.1_pt1 | contig 80622 bp, 57 predicted proteins | sample 5400601 | NCBI WGS metagenome assembly WNGK01 (sample SAMN13153376, study PRJNA577476) | soil metagenome | isolation source: 60 cm soil or saprolite under Garry oak tree replicate 1 | place: USA:California | collected 2016-06-15
GACATCGTCTCCATCGACTTCGGGATGGAAGTGGATGGGTACTTCGCGGATTCGGCAGTGACGGTTGCGGTCGGGAAAATCCGGCCTGAGCTGCAGAAGCTGCTGGATGTAACTCGCGATTCGCTCGACCGCGCCATTGACAAGATGCGCGCCGGCAACCGTCTCGGGGATGTTGGCCACGCGGTGCAAAGCCTGGTCGAGGAGAACGGTTTTTCGGTAGTCCGTGAGTTCGTGGGGCACGGTATCGGCACCAAGATGCATGACGAGCCGAACCTGCCGAACTACGGTGAACCGGGGCGCGGCGCGCGATTGCAGGAAGGCATGGTCATCGCGGTCGAGCCGATGGTAAATGCGGGACGCCACGAGGTTCGCATGCGGGACGAGTGGGTGGCAGAAACCGCCGATGGCAGTCCTTCGGCGCATTTCGAGCACACCATCGCGGTTACCGCAAATGGTCCGCTGATTTTGACGCGGCCCAAGGAAGTAACGGGCCCGTCCTGGTAAGCACTTTGTGGAGGCGGGCGGTTCTTGCTCGATGGTTTTTGTAGTGGCCGCCTGCCTCAGGCAGGTCTTTAGACCGGTGGTTTTTTTTCAGGAGCTTATGGCGAAGCACGAAGACGATAAGAAAAAGAACGACTCGGGAAATTCGAAAGAGGATGCCATCGAAGTCATGGCTACCGTTATCGAGCCTCTTCCGAACGCGATGTTCCGCGTCGAACTGGAAAACAAGCACCAGGTTCTGGCGCACGTTTCCGGTAAGATGCGCAAGAATTTCATCCGTATTCTGGCTGGAGACAAAGTGGCAGTGGAACTTTCGCCTTACGATTTAACGCGCGGCCGCATCGTCTATCGATACAAATAGTGTGCGCTTTGCGGTTTTGCAGTGCCGGGCTTTAGCTCGGCGGTTTTCAAGATTTTGCAGTGGCCCGGACCCGGTCGGGGTGCCTTGTGGAAGCAAGAAGGAGTCAGGCAACATGAAAGTACGAGCATCGGTAAAAAAGATTTGTGACAAGTGCAAGGTGATTCATCGCCGCGGCGTGGTTCGGGTAATCTGCGTCAACCCGAAACACAAACAACGGCAGGGATAGTTCTTGGGTTTTGTAGTGGCCTCGACCCGGTCGGGGTGCTTTTCAAAGTTTGGTTGTAGCGGCTGGTTTATCCCGCCGCGGTTTCAGGAACAGGAGAAGTCATGGCACGTATCGCAGGTGTTGATCTTCCGGTGCAGAAGCGTCTCTGGGTCGGTTTGACCTCGATCTATGGTATCGGACAAGTGCGCGCAAGGAAGCTCGCTGAAAAAGCTGGCGTGGATTACACGAAAAAAATCCGCGACCTGACCGAAGACGAAGTGAATAAGCTTCGCCAGGCCATCGAACAGGAAGGCCGCGTGGAAGGCGATCTCCGCAAGGAGATTCAGATGAATATCCGCCGGCTGATTGAAATTCAGGCTTACCGCGGAATCCGGCATCGCCGCAACCTGCCGGTGCGCGGTCAGCGCACACACACTAACGCTCGTACCCGCAAGGGTCCGCGCCGCGGTGCGGTGGCAGCCAAGAAGCAGGTAAAGGGCAAGAAGGGCTAATTGCAGGGAGCCCAGGGCTTGGTCATAAAAGCGGAACTATAGTTCCTCTCTTTCAGACGAAATGGAGTGAAACGTGGCAAAAGAGCAGCAAAACGCAGCGCCTGATGCAGTAGCCCCGGGTAAACCGGGAGCAGCGGCCAAGCGCAAAAAAGAGTTCAAAAAGAAGCGTGAACGGCGCGTTGTGCCGCACGGAGTCGTCCACGTGGCGGCATCGTTCAACAACACGCAGATCACTATCACGGATACCGATGGCCGCACCTTGTGCTGGTCCTCGGCCGGCGCGATCGGTTTCAAGGGCTCGCGCAAAGGAACTCCGTACGCCGCGCAGCAGGCTTCGCTGAACGCAGCCGGAAACGCGCGCGATCAGTACGGCATGAAGAGCGTTGAAGTCCGCGTGCAGGGTCCTGGCTCCGGCCGCGAATCTGCCGTGCGTGCGCTCGCCGCCGCGGGACTGCATATCGTCGTCATTCGCGACGTTACGCCGATTCCACACAACGGCTGCCGTCCGCCGAAGCGCCGCCGCGTCTGATTTAGCGGCTGCAATATGGCGTCACAAAAGTTTTGAAGGAATTGGGAAGGGAGAAAAGAAGTTGGCAAGACATCGTCAAGCAGTATGTCGTCTCTGCCGTCGCGAGACGCAGAAGTTGTTCCTAAAAGGACTGCGGTGCTTTACCGAGAAGTGCGCCATTGAAAAGCGCAATTTCGTTCCTGGTCAGCACGGACAGTCACGCCGCGCGAAAATTGCGGGCTACGGCTTGCAGTTGCGCGAAAAGCAAAAAGTGAAGCGCACCTACGGGCTGTTGGAACGCCAGTTCCGCAACTATTTCGAAAAGGCCGAGCGGATCAAAGGTCCAACCGGCGAAAACCTGATCATCATGCTCGAACGCCGCCTCGATAACGTCGTGTGGCGCGCGGGCCTGGCGTCCTCGCGTTCGCAGGCACGTCAACTCGTACTGCACGGACACGTCCGCATCTCTGGCAAGAAGGTGAATATCCCCTCTTACCAGGTTAACGTCGGGGAAGAGATTGCCATCAAAGAAAAGATGCACCAGAACGCGATGGTGATGGAAGCGCGGAACGTTGCACAGAGCCAGGGCAGCGTGCCATGGCTCGAACAGGACCGCGAACAGTTCAAGGCCAAAGTTGTGGCTCTGCCGAGGCGTGACGATGTGCAAACACCGCCTATCAATGAACAACTGATCGTCGAACTGTACTCGAAGTGATGACACGGTGTGCGGGTTTCAGGGTTTGTACTTACAAACCCTGAGCGGAAAAATGTTTCAGGGTTTGTACTTGCAAAATCCTGAGCGGAAAAAGTCTTTAGCGGTTTGGGGAGCCGGAAACTCCGGCTTCCAGAAGGAAGGAATAATATGTGGAAGGGTTTTCAGAAGCCCAAGCGGCTTGCGCCAGAGCTGGAATCACTGACAGAGAAGTACGCGCGTTTTTCCGCGCAGCCGTTTGAACGGGGATGGGGTACCACCGTCGGAAACGCGCTGCGGCGCGCGCTGCTCAGCTCGATTGAGGGCGCAGCCATCACCGCGGTCAAGATTGAAGGCGTGTTGCACGAATTCTCGTCGATAGCTGGCGTGGTCGAGGACGCAACCGACATTATCCTCAACCTCAAGCAGGTTCCAATCAAGCTGAACACCGATTTGCCCAAGACGATTTACGTGAACGTCGAGCAGCCAGGTCCCGTCACCTCTGCGCAGATTGAAGAGGACGCCGATTTCGCCGTGCTTGACAAGAGCGTGTACATCGCGACTGTCAGCGAAGGCGGCAAGCTCCAGATCGAAATGCGCGTCAAGAACGGCCGCGGCTACGTGGCCGCCGACCGCAACTACGATGAAGATCTGCCCATCGGCTACATCCCGGTCGACAGCGTTCACTCGCCCGTGCGCAAGGTCAATTACTCCGTTGAATCCGCGCGTCTCGGACAGATGACGGACTACGAAAAACTGATGATCGAAGTGTGGACCAACGGCGCCATCACGCCGAATGATGCGATTGGCCTCGCCGCCAAGCTCGTCAAGGATCACATGAGCATCTTCATCAACTTCGAAGAGCCAACCGATGTCGTCGAAGCGCCGCCCGAACTCACGAACGATCCGCGTCTCGAACATCTTGATCGTTCCGTCGAAGAGCTCGAGCTTTCTGTCCGCTCCTACAACTGCCTGAAGAACGCAAATATCCAGACCATTCGCGAACTCGTGCAGAAGAGCGAAAACGAAATGCTCAAGACCAAGAACTTCGGCCGCAAGTCGCTCAACGAAATCAAAGATATACTGGTGAAGATGGGCCTCGCGCTGGGCATGAAGTTTGACGAGCACGGCCGCATCATCTGGCCGCCGCTCCCAAGCCAGACCGCTGCGCCATCCACCGAAGAGAACTTGGGTCTGTAGCTTTTTTACCCCGCTGTTTTCCTGGGGAGACCGGTGTATTTTCCGCAGTTTCGAATTGCCAGGCTTAGCCTGGCATCTTAGGCGGCCCGCTTGGGTCGGGTCGCCTAAGGGATTTTACGGAGAAGATCAACAGATGCGACACCTGAAATCGGGCTCAAAGCTTGGCCGCAATCCGTGGCATCGCCGCGCGACGTTGCGGAACCTCGTCACCAACTTGTTTGAACACGGGCGGATCACTACCACTCTGACGCGCGCGAAAGCAGCGCGTCCCGTGGCGGAAAAAATGATTACGCTCGGCAAGCGCGATACTCTTCAGTCGCGGCGCCAGGCTGCCGCCTACATCATGACGCCAGGCGTCACCAAAAAGTTGTTCAGCGAAATCGCGCCAAAGTTTGCCGATCGCGCCGGCGGCTACACCCGCATCATTTCCGCGGGCATCCGCGTCGGCGATGGCGCAAAAGTTGCCATCCTAGAACTCGTCGGCTACGAATTCAAAACAAAAGAAAAGAAAGAAAAGGCCAAGAAAGAAGAACCAGTCGAAGCCGCAAGCTAGGGCTGACTCTTACTCCAGAAACTTTAGCCGCCCGTCCTGCCGACGCAGGGGCGGGCGTTTTGTTTTTGAACCGTTTTTTGAACCGTTTTGTGATTGGACAACGTCGCGCTTCGAAAGCATGGAACTGATTGCGCAAGGTGGCGGGCCGTTATAGCGTCGACTTGAACATGACCCCTTCCATCAAAACTATGCGCTTATGCCCGCTTTGCCAGGCGGAGCTGTCCCAGCACTTAAAGAATGCGCGCGATTACATCACAGGAGAGCACTTCGATATTCTTCGGTGCGAAGCCTGCGGACTAGGTTGCACGTCGCCGCCGCCCCAGAACCTTGAACCCTACTATCGCGACTATCATGGCAACCGGCACGGCAAGAGCGCGGAATTCCGCGCAAAACGCCGCGTCGCATTTGTCAGCAAGAATACCGGCCCAGGAGACGGCCGTAAGCTATTGGACTTCGGGTGTGGTGACGGCACGTTCCTGTTGCACGCGCGAGAGCGCGGATGGCTCGTTAGCGGCACGGAGATGAATCCGGAAATTGCGCGATCGCGTGGTTTAGACGTCGCCACCGGCCTGGAAGAAGCGGCTTCCCACGCGCCCTTTCATTGCGTCACGCTCTGGCATTGCCTGGAGCATTTGCCAGATCCGGTCGGGACACTGTCGAGAATCCGCGATCTGTTGGTGCCGGATGGCTGGCTGATCGTGGCAGTACCGAACGCGGGGGGATGGCAGGCTTCGTGGTTCGGCCGGGACTGGCTTGCATTGGATGTTCCCCGGCATGTTTTCCACTACGACCCGGGTTCGCTGCAAAAGCTACTGAAGCAGCGGAGATTTCTGCCCGTTGGAGAAGCTCATCAGGAATTTGAGTACGACATTCTGGGCTGTTCGCAAAGCGTGCTGAACAAGCTGCTCCCAACGCAAAACCTTTTTTTCAGGTTGCTCACGGGGAAAGATACGAAAGCGGGGCGCGGCGAACGCATCGTGAGCTGGATTGCGGGCATGGGCCTTTCGTGTGCAGCGGTTCCCGCGGTGTTAGCGGGTTCGCTCTTCAAGCGGGGAGGTACTTTGATCGTCAGTGCGCGCAGAACAGAAGGCTCTGTCGAAAGCTCCTGAAGAAGAGAGAGTTTCAGTAAACTTTAACCGCCCGTCCTGCGAAAGCAAGGCGGGCGTTTTCGTTTCTGGTTGGTTATGCGCCTCGTGCCTCAGCTCTCGACGTGGGCGGGTAATTTTCGATGGTTTTGCGGCCGGGCTGGGTGCTCTGGTGCCAATAGGGATAAATAGGAATGGTGTCGCTGGCGGCGTCGAGCTTGGCGACGTGCTCTTTCGAGAGATTCCAGCCAACTGCGCCCAGATTGTCACGCAATTGCTTCTCGTCACGCGCTCCGATGATCACATTTGCGACTGTAGGCCGCTGAAGCAGCCAGTTAAGAGCAATCTGCGCAATAGTCTTGCCGGTTTCTTTCGAAACCTCGTCGAGCGCGTCCACAACGCCGTACAAAAATTCATCGACAACTTGCGGACCCAATTCAGCAGTCTTATGGAGACGGCTCTGTTCGGGAAGCGGCTGGTTGCGCCGAATTTTTCCGGTCAGACGGCCCCATCCGAGCGGACTCCAAATCAGCGCACTCACTTTTTGATCGATGCCGAGTGGCATAAGTTCCCACTCGTATTCGCGGCCGATAAGCGAATAATAAACCTGGTGACCAACATAGCGCGCCCAGCCGTAACGCTCGGAAATTGTAAGCGATTTCATCAGCTGCCAGCCGGAAAAATTGGAACACGCGACGTAGCGCACTTTGCCGCTCTGCACTAACGTATCGAGAGTTTTTAGCGTCTCTTCGATGGGCGTAACCGTGTCGAAGCCGTGCATGTGATAAATGTCGATGGTTTCGACGTTCAACCGGCGAAGGCTGTCCTCGCAGGCCTTGATGAGATGATAGCGAGAAGAGCCTAATCCGTTCGCGCCGTCTTCCATTCTGAATGTGGCTTTGGTGGAGACGAGAACTCGGTTGCGTTTGCCCGCGATTGCCTTTCCGAGAATTTCTTCTGATAAGCCGCGCGAATAAACATTCGCGGTGTCAAAAAGATTTGCGCCGGCGTCGAGGCAAATATCTACCAATCGCGTGGCACCCGCGACGTCTGTGCTGCCCCAGGCTTTGAAGAATTCCGTTCCGCCGCCAAAGGTGGCGGTCCCGAGTGAGAGTGCGGGAACGAGCAATCCAGAAGAACCAAGCTGTCTGAATTCCATCCCGAATAGATGCAACATGGCGTGCGCCAGTTACGAAAAATTTGGCCGGCTTAGGAACCCGGGGGGGGTACCAACCCGGCTCTTTGCGTCGTGCCTCATCATCCGACTTCCTCAGGGTCATCAATTCAGTGGAGGCAAGTGCATTTTTGTGGCGACCGCAGAATAGGCCGGGTCGGAGTGGAGAGGATCGAGCGCTGGATTATGCTCGAGGTGGACGAGCTGGGGATCGCGCTGCTCGAAGGCCAGTTCAAGATAGTGGATTGCCTCTTCGAGGTGTCCGGCGCCGGCTGCTAGTTCAGCCATGCGTATGGGCGAGACATATCGGGTTGCCGCTGCGCTCTTGAAGCGGTCCAGGTATTCCAGATTGACGGCTTTGTAGCCGCCTATTTGGTAGGCGCGTTCGACTTTTGCGGCACGCTGCTCGTCTCCTTCGATCACGGCAACCTTCTTCATCTCCTCCATCGCGTGCTTGTAGTCGCCCTTGTAGGCATAGGTGTTCCAAAGAAAAGCGTGAAGGGCCGCGGAGTCGGGGCGAGCTTCGGATCGCTGTGTGAATTCCTTCAACGCTTCATCGAAGCGATGGGCGCGCAACAATGCGTAGCCATAAGCCCAAGGTCGAGCGAAGGGATCCAATTCGACGGTCAGTTTGTCTTCCTGGAGCGATTCGTCGGTGCGATTTAGAGTCTCCAGGATGTAGGCGTGCAGATGGCGAGCTTCCGCAAAACTGGGATTCAGCTCAATCGCGCGTTGGCTCTCCTTTTCCGCGGTGTCCCAATCCCAGCGGTAGAAAAATTTGATTGCGGCACTGGCGTGGTGAGCCTCGGCCAAGGAGTCATCGAGCTCCAGCGCCTTCGCCGAAGCTGCTTCGGCCAGCGGCATGGTGTCCAAGGGTCGCGACTCCCCGGAGACCGCAGCGGCCGTGTAACTGTCCGCCAATCCGCTAAAGGCCGGGGCGTAGTTCGGATCGAGCCGGATGGCCTCTTGAAAAAATTCACGACTTTTTTCGTAGCGGTCAGAAAACCAATAGTAGCGGCCGCGAAGGTAGGCGTCCCGCGCAGCCGGATTCACCGAAACTCGCGCAAGTTTCGGTGAGTTATTGGGTGGAGAAGAAGCAACGTTGACGCGCTCTGCGATGCTTCGCGCGAGGTCCTGTTGCATAGATAAGACATCGCTAAGGTCACGATCGTAACTTTCCGCCCAAAGATGCGTGTCGGTTGGCGCATAGACGAGCTGTGCTGTGACCCGCACGCGATTTTGCGATCGCGACACCGAACCTTCGACAATTCCGTCAACCGCCAGCTCGCGCGCGATGTCAGGAAGTGGTCTGTGGACTTTCTTGTATTGCATGATCGACGTGCGGGAGATGACGCGAAGGGATTTGTATTTCGCCAGCGTCGTGATCAGTTCGTCGGTCATGCCGTCCGCAAAATATTCATCAGCGGCACCGCCGGAAAGGTTTTCCAGGGGCAGGACGGCGATGGACCGGATCGCGGGCTGCGCCGACACCGAGCGCGTCAAACGCGAGAGCGTGAACTTGTAAACCGGCCAAATTAACAGCAGGGCGACCGCGGCGGCGACCATCCAGAAGGTCCCGCGGCGTGCAGGGATTTTCTGCTGTGTGAGTTTTTCCGTGACAGGAGCTGAGGCGGAAGCGCTCGGCAGGTGCTCGACCGACGGATCTTGTTTCGGCGGCAAGGGCACCGATTGGTTGGCGGGTTCCGGAACGGTCCCGATTCCGTTGCGCTCGCCGGGAACGTCAGGAACCTGGCTGACTTCGGCGATGAACCGATATCCCTTGCGCTGCACGGTTTGCACGAAGCGCGGGTTGTCCGGGTCATCCCCGAGAACCTGACGGATCTTGCGAATGGCCGTATTGATGCCGTGTTCGGCGTCCACAAAGACTTCTTTTCCCCAGAGGCGCTCCTCGATTTCCTCGCGGCTGACGAGACGGCCATCCGATTCGGCCAGCAACAGCAGAAGTTCCATGGGAATTTTTTCAAGCTTGAGAGGGTGACCTTTGCGGCGGAGTTCATAGCGGAAGCAATCAAGCTCGAAGTCCGCGAATTTGAAGAGAGCTCGAAGCATGGCGTGAAAGGTTCAATTTTCGCGAAGTATAGCACCCCCCTCCTGCTGCGACAAAGGAACAGCAGTGTTTTCAGCTCGTTACGCCTTCACCAAATCTTCACCATACCTAGAGAGGTCCTCTATTGCCGAAGCGGCAGGCGATGCTAGTTTCCCGGCACGGCGGCCAAGGCCGACCGAAAGGGGAGAGTCCTATGAGGAACACAATTCGGACTGTTCTTGTAACGTTTGGAATGTTGATGGTGGCAACCGTTTTAGCTGTGAATACGAGGGCGCAATGCGGAGCGTCAGATGGACCGATGACATCCAATACCGCAACCGCGCTTCTGCTGCGTTCGGCTCCGTTAAAGGCTACACAGGCGACGGCGAGCGCGCAAAGCAGCCTAAGCCAGCAGGCGGCACCCGCTGGCGCTGCGATTGTCGGCTTCTGGCATGTGAAGTTCATCTCAAAAGGCACGGGGTTTATCCCGGATGGCACTGTGGTCGACATGGGCTTTTCGCAATGGCACTCGGACGGAACAGAGATTCTGAACTCTTCGCGGCCTCCTGCGACCAGCAATTTCTGCCTGGGCGTTTGGGAAAAGACGGGGCCTTTCTCCTATAAGTTGAATCATTTTGCGCTTAGTTCGGATCTGAACGGCAACATGATTGGTCCAGCGAATATCCGCGAAGACGTGACGTTGGACGCGCATGGTGCGAGCTATGCAGGAACGTTTTCGATCGATCAGTACGATACGTCAGGAAACCTGCTGGTACACATTATCGGAGAGGTGAAGGCGACACGCATTACGGTTGATACGAAGATCTCGGACCTACTTTAAACCGGCCGCCGCAGCTGATTTCGGGTGCTGTAGTTGAGTAACACTTCGAAGCCGATGGCTGCACTTCCCGGCAGCCATCCGAGTTCTAGCAACGAATTTCGTAACGCGAAATGCGAGAATACTCAGACTAGTCCGCAGGGGCTACGGTCGGCGCTGGATTACGACGGAATCGAAATCGAAACCAAAGAAATATCGCCAACGACGCGGCGAACGCGCCTACTGAATCGAGCAAAGCATCCCACGGTGAAGCGGTCCTTGACGCGACAAATGCCTGGTGGACTTCGTCGAGTGCGGCATAGCCTGCCGCGATTGCCAGTGCCGAAAGCGCCCAAGTCCATCGCCAGCCCGCACGGGGGCCGCGAACACCTCGGAATAAAAGTATGCAGAAAACGAAATATTCAGTGAAGTGAGCCGTTTTGCGAATGACATAGTGTATCGGCTGAAACTGCTCAAGGGTCAGCGCAGGCATCAGCCAATGAAAAAGGGGATACAGAATTGAGTCTGTGTGTTCGGCTGAAAATGCGTCGGTAGAAAGGGAGAAAATGACCGCGGCCCACAGCAGCGCCGGCCACCAGGAGCGCACGAACTGCGGCACGAAATTTTTCGCGGGCACGCGGTGCCGGATTTCAGTCAGTTCCGGCGCAGGGCGTGGATTACGCCACGGTTGTTCAGGCAATTTCAGATCTCCCTCAGCGCGAACTATTCCAGGCGATAATTCGGTGCTTCTCGAGTGATGATCACGTCATGAACGTGCGACTCGCGGAGACCTGCCGCAGTGATACGCACGAAGCGACCTTTTTCGTTCAATTCCGTCAACGTACGGGCACCGACGTAACCCATGCCGCTCTTTAACCCGCCAACCAGTTGATCAGTAAGCGCGCCGAGCGGTCCCTTGTATGCCACGCGGCCTTCCACGCCTTCCGGCACGGACTTACCGTTGTCGCCTATTTCCTGCACCACGCTGTATCGGTCGGAACCCGCAGCCATGGCGCCTATGGAACCCATGCCGCGGTACGACTTGAAGGTGCGCCCTTGAAAAAGGATTGTTTCACCAGGCGATTCTTCCGTTCCCGCAAACAAGCTGCCGATCATGACACAGGAAGCTCCGGCGGCCAGCGCTTTGGTAATGTCGCCAGAAAATTTGATGCCGCCATCACCGATGATGGGCACATCGGTTCCGCGTGCCGCCCGCGAAGATTCGATGATCGCCGTGAGTTGCGGGACGCCAGCGCCGGTAACCATGCGAGTGGTGCAAATCGATCCCGGGCCGATGCCCACTTTCAGGCCATCAATTCCGAGCGCGATCAAATCTTTGGCAGCTTCGAATGTCGCAACATTGCCTGCGACGATTTGCATTTCCGGCAAACGTTGGCGAATGGTCTTGATCGCTTCCATTACTTTTGCCGTGTGTCCGTGAGCGGTGTCGATCGCGAGTACGTCAGCCTTTGCCTTGGCCATTTCCATCGCACGTTCAAGAAAATCGCCGGTTGCTCCGACGGCGGCGCCGGTGATCAGCCGGCCGTGGCTGTCTTTTGACGCGCGCGGAAATTCCAGCTTCTTCTGAATGTCCTTTACGGTGATCAGTCCCTTCAGATTAAAATCCTGATCCACGACCAATAATTTTTCGATGCGATGCTTCTGCAGAATTTTTTCCGCCTCTTCAAGCGTTGTGCCGACGGGAACGGTGACCAGGTTCGCTTTGGTCATTACCGCGCTGACGAGCTGAGTGTGGTCCTTTTCAAAACGCAAATCGCGATTGGTCAAGATCCCCGTGAGCCGGGTCCCGCGCGTAACGGGAAGTCCGGAGATGCGGTACTTGGTCATGATTTCCAGTGCCTGACGGACGGTGATGTCCGGCGAAATGGTCACCGGGTCCACAATCATTCCGGATTCAGAGCGTTTCACGCGGTCGACTTCTTCCGCCTGGCGGTCAATCGGCATGTTGCGATGAATCAGTCCGATTCCACCCTGGCGCGCCATCGCGATGGCGAGACGCGATTCGGTCACCGTGTCCATCGCCGCCGAGACGAGCGGCACGTTGATTTTCAGTTTTCGCGTGAAGTTCGTCTGCGTTTCCACTTCGGAGGGAAGAACAGCGCTTCTTCCGGGCACAAGCAGAACGTCGTCAAAAGTAAGCCCTTCCTGAATGGGACCGTCAATCATTCCAGCCTCGCGATTGGGTTACAGGATTTGTTTACAAACCCTGATCTAAACAAAGTTGGCGCCTTAAAACAGCGCAGCCCAGCGGGTGGCCGCTGGGCCGAAGGAAAAATTCATCGAATCGAAAAAATGAATCACTGTGGAATTACTAGTTTAGGGCGGAGGAGCCGGCTTGGTCAAGTTTGTGCGCCGCGCAAGCACTAGAACGGAACTGGGCGGAGTGCAGTGTTTTGGGCCACATAGGAGCCGTAGATCTTGGCAAGAGCCTGGCGAAGTTCCGTTGTTCGAGCAGGATCCGGCTCCTTGCGAATCATCGTTTCCAGGATTGGAGCAAGAAAACGCCCGTATTTTGCGAGGGTTGCGTCGTCGCGAGAGCTGAGCGCCGTTACGATAGCCTTCTGCGTTGCGGGCGTGACCAGTTCCATGCGGCCCACAAAAACGCGCTGGATTCCGGCGGGCTGCGGATCGATTTTGAGAGGTAGAATCCTGTCAACAAATGCGCGGGGGACGATGTAAATCAAACGGGAGCCTTCTTCAAACCAGGAGTCTATCCAGGATAGAAGCATGGCGTGAGCTTCCGCGGGATACAGTCCTGCCGACGTCAAGGAAGATGCAAAGTTCGCGAGCAGGGAATCGAGCGATGCATCCAAAGTTGGGGGATCAAGAACCGCGCCTTCACGAAGATCGGCGATTTCGCGATAGCCGACTTTTTCGCCGCGGCGCTCGAACAGAATGAGCTTCGGAATTTCGTCGATGGCCTGATTCAATACTTCAATATGCCCGCTCGGCAAGACAAGCGCCGAAAGTGGCGGCGGTGCAGCCGAAAGACCACGATAGAAAAGAAATTTTTCCTGTTGTTCTCCGTTGCTTGTGGCGACACGGAGCGGAGACGCGGAAGTTTCGCGTGCGGCATAGTAATGGCTTGCCTGCGATTCGCGCGGGAACACAGCCTCGCCTGTGGATTGTATGCCGACTGCAATCCATTCGATGCTTCCGCTCGATTTCTGCTGAAACAGGGCGACGTTGTTGAGCGAGGCTGAGGGTTCAATTTTACTTGCGTGTGGATACCACTCGGTGATGAGGCCGTGGAAGAAAGAAACACGAACGGAGACCGTGGTGTCATGCGTGGAATAAAAATAGAGAACCGGAGTTTCCATGCGGAGCGTGCCGCCCCAGCCGATCTTGAAGTTGGTACCACGAAAATGCTCGACGAAACTCGGAAGATCGGTGGGGCTGTTTAGAGGAAACCATTCGATAGCCTGGCCTCGGTCGCCGGCGATGGAAGTGAAGGTGCCCCACTCGTGTGCGACCAGACCGGGATCAGTATCTTGTTTTTGGGCGTGGCCGGCGAGAGAAGCCCACAAAACCAGAGCAGTGAAAAAGACAGACGCCCGCCGAAGCGAAGGGCCAGCGGACGTGTGTCGCAGTGAAAAAATGCGACTGGAAGTCAGCGGCTTCATTGCCGTGCCACTTTTGCCGGAATGGTTTGAAGGATCATTTCCGCCATGGTCGGACTTTCTGATCCCAGAAAATGACTGGTCAAATTGCGTGCGAGCAGCTGGTCGTTTTTTGCGCCGTTGGTCGCCTTTTGCGCGTATTCCTGGTGCTCGGCTTCAGGCCCGCGAAGTGTGATCAGCGCCGCCGCGAATTCCATTTGAGGATCGTTGCCTCGGAGCTGGATCGCTTTCTTAATCCAGGTAAGCCCATCGAGCCCGTTTGCGGGATTCTGATTTTTTTCGCCGAGCCATTGTTTGTAGGCCTCGGTGAGGTATGCCGCGTCAAACAGAGCAAACGCGTCTGGATTCGAGGAGGATTCGCTGCTTTGCGCGCGAGCCACCAGTTTCAAGAGAAGCTGTTTTGCGGCAACGGGATCTTTCCGCGCATACAAAGTGGCACGACGAAGAGTTTCCATGTGAACGAGTGGAACTTTGCTGGCATCGAGAATCGCAAGGGCATCCCCAGCTAAATTATTTGTGTCGTAATTCTCTCCGCCGGTCAGATTCCAATCGTGGCTCACCCAAGGCAGAGATTTTGCATTTCCGATGTCGAATGCGTGGCAAATCAGCGGCGGGCCGGCCACCGACGAACCTGCCAGAACGAAGAGTGTCGCGAGAGCCGGGAGAGTGAATCGAGCAAAGCGAAGCGATTTCGAGTGCATGCCGTATTCCTCCTTGTACGGATTCGGCGCATACAACTCAGAAGACGCATACGGGGGCCAAACTGTTAACGAGCGGCTTTCTTGAGGCGAGGCGCCTGGTTCTGTTCCCAGTAACGCCAGATGGAGATGTCGCCGAGATCGAAAGCATTCCACCAGGCGTCCATCATCTGGGGATTCAGGCCAAGTGTGCCTTCGCGAGTCACGCTTGCAGGCGGGGCCACGAGCGATGCCAAGCGGTCATATACCAGCGGACGTTGCTGGTCTGCCACGCGGAAGAGCAGATGCCACAGGGTAAAGGCATCGCGAGGCCTTGCTTGGGCAAGAATTGTGCGCAGAGCTTGTTCGCGAATGTCAGGGGATTGGGATTCAAAATCGAACTCGTGCAGGGCACTACGTAATTTGTCCGAGGCATCTTCGAAGAAAGGCGTCCCTGGTCCCTGTGCGCGACGAGTCATGCACATCGCTCCGGCGGGAATAAACGAGTCGTGGCCATCTTTGTGGAACCCGACCCAGCCAAGTGTTGTGCGAAGCAGGCCTGAGCCATCGTCGTTGACCTGAAGCGTGTAGGCACAACCAAGGTCCACCGCTGTTGCAGATGGCGTATCCACGACAAACTTTCCGGGAGGGGCCCAAATCGCCGCGTGGATGGTGCCGAGTTCGAGCGCGAGACGTTCTCGATCAGAACCGGTTTCGATGAGCCGCACTCGCGACCCGGGATCGACGTAAACTTCGCCGACTTCGGCTACTTTGACGGAGGCGCGAGACGCATCGTCGGTGACGAGCAACTGGCCGACCTTCAATTGCGTTTTGTTGGCGCCGCTGGCCAGTAAGAATTGCCCTACCCGGGGCGCGCCAGACAGCCGCGCGACATCCCAGCCGGGGCCATTCGGAACGACCGGCGAAGAAATCCGCAAGAGCAAGATGGAGCTGGCGAGAGCCAAAAGAAGCAATGCTGCTGCAGCGAATCGAGGAACCGAGCCCATGGTCAAGATGCCAACGATCGAAGGTTTGCGCTGCGCGGAATCGATCGCGGGGAGATTCGGCATTTCTCTCGAATACCGAAACTGCGAGAGTGATTTCTCGATACGCTGTAGTTCGGGATCTGGCTCGCCGGAGCCGTCCCACAAATAGTCATTTTTCATGAGTCTTTCTCGTTTCCGGTGCGGACGTTTGCTGTGCCTCGGTGAGGATTCGGGCTATTCGTCGGTGTTCCCATCATCGGTGTTCCCATCTCTGGCGAAGCATTTGCATGCCGCGGTGAAGGTTTACACGCACGGAGCCATGCGTAAGGCCCGTGCGGGCTGCGATTTCTGGTCCGCTCATGCCTTCAACGAAGCGTAGGATTAACGGTTCGCGGTAGGCGTCAGGAAGATCGCGCACGGCATTCAGCAGAGCCATACCATCCTCAAGCCCGATCCCGGCCTGAGGTTCTTGAACTTTTTCGACGGTTCCGCAGTTGCGATCGAAAGAGGATTCCGGCTTGGTGCGTCGATGAAAATCGGTCGCGCGGTTACGAGCAATGGTTGCGAGCCACGGGCCGAAACAGGAGGCATCTCGCAATGACGCTAAACGCGGAAGAGCCTGCAGAAAAACGTCGTGCACCAAATCTTCGGCAGCGATTGCCGGCACGCGAGCGAGCAAAATCCCGTGCACCATCCGAACGTAGCGTTGGTACAAGTGGCCGAAAGCGGCGCGGTCGCCATTTTGAGCTGCTTTCACGAGCGACTCGTCTGCAATGTCGGGCGGAATGTCGGCGCTATTCAATGTAAGCCGATCCAAAGTCGCGAATCGCGCTGCTGCAGAACTTGTCATACTGCCCAGCTAGCCGCTCCCAAAGACGCCCTGCACTTAGATAGACGCTTATCGAGCTGGGAATGTTAACAGTAACGCGGGACAACGCATTCGCGTGAACTTGTTCTGGCGGGCCCACGCGCCTAGATTGGAAAGATGACCTGGACAGACGAGAAACCGTTTAGGCCGCATCCGTTGCTCAGAAACGGACACGCGATGACGATTGTCGCCGCTTTTTTGCGCCGGCGCTTCGTCCTTCCGCGTGCGGAAGAACGCTGCTTCCAAGTTGATGCCGACTCAAGGCTTCTGGGCCACTGCCATTGGCAAGAGGGCAAAGACCGCGCCGCGCCCGTCCTGGTGCTTGTTCACGGCCTGGAGGGTTCGAGCGCGTCAAACTACATGCTTGGTATCGGGGAAAAGGCCTGGACGGAGCGCCTGACGCCGACGCTCTATAATTCCGGGATGAGTAGCGACTATCGCGCGGTTTTCGACGAGTTGTCGTCGGGTGATGGCTTCTCGCGCATATTTTTTGCCGGATATTCGATGGGCGGGAATCTGGTTACAAAGATGGCAGGTGAGTTCGGCGAAGCGGTTCCGGCGGCACTGCGCGGCGTCGCGGCAATTTGCCCGGCAATCAATCTTGGTGCATGTGCCGACGCACTGGAGCGGCGCAACAACTATTTTTATCAGCGGCACTTTGTCACCGGGCTGATGTCGCGCTACGCGCGCAAAGTTGAACTCTTTCCGCAAAGATATTCGCCCAACGGATTTGGCCGAATTGGCACGGTGCGCGAATTTGACGATGCGATCACGGCACCGCAATTTGGCTATAGCGATGCACAGGAGTACTACGAGGCGGCTGGAGCGAAGTGCGTGATCGATAAGATCCGTGTGCCGCTGCTTTTGATTACCGCGCAGGATGATCCGTTTGTGCCCTTCGAGGCGACACGCGCGAGTGGAGTGGAGAAAAATCCAGCAATCGTGTTCAACGCTCCGGAACATGGGGGCCACTGTGGATTTATTTCGGATGAAAGCGGGAGTGAACGGTTTTGGGCGGAGCAGCGGGTGGTGGAGTTTTGTGCAGGGCTTGCAGACCGTAGTTGACGCGGAATTACGACGGTTAGCCGAGCGGTTTTTCCAGCGATGTCTGAAATCCGGGAGTAAGGAGCTGCGCCGGGCCGTTGTCAGTGATGGCCATGAGATCTTCGCAGCGCAGACCGAATTCGCCGGGAATGTACACTCCGGGTTCGTTTGAGAAGGTCATTCCTGCTGCCAGAATTGTTTTGCTGTTGCGCACAAGGTAAGGATGCTCGTGACCGTCGAGGCCAATACCGTGGCCGAGGCGGTGAGTAAAGAATTTGTAGTCCGGTCCATACCCGGCAGAGGTGATGACACTACGCGCGGCGTCGTCCACTGCTCCAGATAGTCTTCCTTTTCGCGCCGCATCGAGCGCAACGTCCTGCGCTTTCCGTACGATTTCGTAGGTCCGTTGAATTTTTTCTGATGGCTTGCCGAAAATTCCTGTACGCGAAACGTCAGAAGAGTAGCCTTCGACTTTACAACCGCCATCGAGCAACACGACGTCACCTTCGCGCAGCGTTTGCGGTTTAATCGAACCGTGAGGAAGCGCTGCCGAAGCTCCGGTTAATACCAGCGCGTCACCATGCAGGCCCATCTTTGCGAAGCCACCTTCCACGAGCTTGCTGATGTCGCCCTGCGACATGCCTGCTTTCAAGGAAGCGAAGACGGCACGAAACACATCGCAAGTGGCTTCGCAAGCAATCCGCATCAATTCGATTTCGTGTGCGGACTTTACGCCGCGGCAAGCGATGGTGAGGGGATCGGCGGAAGCAAATTCAAATCCCGGCGCAGCCTGGCGCAGGTGATCGTAGAAAGTGAACATCGTCGCTTCTTCGACGGCGATGCGACCGGTGCGGATGCCGCGCTCCGCCAGAGCGGTAGCGGCGAGTCTTGTGGGGCTTTCATCTTCCTGCCATACGTGGACTTCGGCTGGGAAGCGCAACTGTTCGCGAAACCGACCTTCCTCAAAGGCGGGACACACGACAAGTGGCTGACCTTTTCTGGGAATGAGCATGCCGAGCAGCCGCTCGCTGGGCCACCAGCGAACACCGGTAAAGTAGTAAAGCGAAGTGCCCGGCGCAACGAACAGCGCATCAAGCTTTGGGTTTTGTTCGGCAAGGAGTTGTTGAGCTCGGACGATGCGTGCTTCGTATTCGTCGGAGGCTACCGGCTTTACGCGAGTGCCGAGGGGCTTTAGACCGTCGAATGGCGAGGGCAGGGAATCGGTTTGGTTTTCGAGGTCGAGCCGTGGGATAGGAGCAATCGTGGCGATGGCTGCGGTGGACTGAAGGAGCCGTCGGCGACTGAGCCGGGTTGGAGGAGCGGTTGGTTGGTCATTCATAGTCCGGAGAGCTTGAGTTACGAGGGACGGTGGTGTCAAGGAGTTCAAGGTCATGGCATCCGCTGGAGGCCAAAAATAAAGAAGGCGCCTGCTGCGGCGCCTTCTGGCGAATCTAGCGAAATTGATGCGTTGATCAATTCATGGGCGGACGGTCCGATGATGCGTCGGGCGCCGAGTTCGGAGTTGTCTGGTCGTTGCCTGAAGTCGCGGGCGCAGTCTGATGCGAACGTTTCTGCGGGATGTACGTGATATCGAATGGCTGCTCGAGTGTGAAATCGAGTCGCGTCTCGGATGGGATTTTTATTTGCTGGCCCTTGGTAAAGACCTGGACGCCGGTTCCTGCACCCGCTCCGACCCCTGCGCCGATTGCGGCGCCTTTGCCGCCGCCCGCGAGTCCGCCAATCAGTGCGCCGAGCACTGCGCCGCCACCGATTGTTGCGGCGCTGCGTTTTCCGCGCGAGGCACCCGCCTGCTTCACGTCAGAAGTACTGACGTTGTAGGTTCTGCCTTGGAAGATGATGCTCTGAATGTCCAGCGTGAGTTCGCTGCGGCCTTTGATCTTTCCTGCCGAACTAGCATTGACGAGCTTGACGTACACGTCGGCGCCTTTTGGTACGATCACGCGATCGTCAACGACAATTGGTGCGTCGAGTGATGCTTTGAAGACCTGCCCCGTCGTATTTACCTTAGAGTCCACGCCGTCAATCATGCGGACCGTAATGGTTGAACCCGCCGGGACGGTAACCGTTCTGGGCTGAGGTGGCGGAGGAGGAAGAGGGGCGGCTGGTTTTTCCTGTGGAGCATTAGCCGCGCTGACAGCAGCGGCCTCCGAAGGAGCAGGAGCCACAGTTTCTGGCGCGGACGACGGAGATTTGCTCGGCTTGGGAGACGCAGGCTTCCGTTTGGGCTGAACTTTTTCAGGTGGGCCTGTTGTGGCTGCGGGTTCTGGAACCGGGTTGGTGACTGACTGCGCAGCGGCTGACTGTGCTGACTGGACGCTCATCTGATCGTTCACTTTCGAAACGCCCTTTGATTCGCTGGCAATTTTGTATGCTGCGAGCCGTGCAGAGTCATCCGGAACCTGTCCGGAGAGCGTGACCTCGCCACCGTGCGCGGAAACGTCGACATTTGCCGCTTTCAGCGATGGGTCGGAAAACATTTTTGCTTTGATGTCGGTAGTGATCTCCGCATCGTTCGGCTTTCCTAACTTGTTGCAGGAAACTGCGAAGAGCAGAGCAAATGTCAGCAGCAAGACTGGAAGTCGGTTGGTGCGCATAACTCCTCCGGAGCCGCGTGGCTGGGAATTCGAATGGATATTTTGAGAGAAGTCGGACTTCAATGCAAATCAATCGAGGCCGCCTACTCGAAAAAGACGGGAGCTGGACCAAGCCGCTGAGAATAATCCATATTTTCATATCTACTACGGTCGGTGGTAGTGTGGCATCGACGGCAGTTTGCAAGGGTCTGAGGTGGGTGATGTTAAGCTACAGATAAATTAGGAGTTAGTATGATGAAGCAACTCTCTCCTGCGTATAATTTTGTATAATTTTGGCTAATCAATTGCTTAATAAGCATCCAGCGGGGTTTGCTCTCAGGTTCCTTCAGCAAATATTGTCAACGATTCGCACGGAAACTCAGGAGGGGTATTGTGAGAAAGCAGTATCGAAATGTGTTCAATCGGATTGGTTTGGTGGTATTGCTAGCCGTTCTTGCTGTTAGTGTCCGTGCGGGCGCGCAGGCCATTAGCGGTGATGTGGTCGGCACAGTCTTTGATAAGTCAGGGGCTGTTGTGCCGAACGCTTTGATTGAGGCAGTCAGTACCGACAAGGGCACGCGGTACACGGCGCAGGCGAATGACAACGGGGAATATCGATTTACAAATCTGCCTGTGGGTAGCTATAAAGTCTCAGCGTCGGCGGCAAATTTCGCGACGACGACATTTAACAATTTCAACGTCGAGCTAAACAAGACCGTCACCCTTCCCATTACGCTGGAAGTCAAAGGCGCGGTCACGTCAATTGAAGTTTCTGGTGCGGCGCAGGCTCTGGATACCACGACATCGACCATCTCGAATACCTTCGAACAGAAGCAACTGGCGGATCTGCCGAGCGCTAGCCTCGGGGTGAGTGGAATCTTGAATCTGTCTTTGCTTAGTTCTGGCGTGACGAACGCCGGCGCGCTTGGCGCGGGTTCCGGGCCTAGTGTCGGAGGTCAGCGGCCTCGCAACAATAATTTCACTGTAGAAGGCATCGACAACAACAGCAAGAGCGTGACGGGCCCCCTTGTCCCCATTCCGAACGACTCAGTGGCTGAATTTACCGTTTTACAGAACCAGTACTCTCCTGAATTTGGCCACTCTTCCGGGGGCCAGTTTAATTTTGTCCTGAAGAGCGGGTCCAACTCCTTCCACGGATTGGGATACATATATTCGCAGAATCGCAACTTGAATGCGATTGACCAAGTGACAAAGAATAATGGCTTTACTTCCAACCAGCGCTACGATAACAACCGCTTCGGTGGTAACATCGGCGGCCCGATACTGAAGAACAAGTTATTTTTCTTTGGTAGCGCCCAGTATAACCCGGTTGGTCAGGCAAGCCTCCCGGGGGCACCTGTCTGTACGCCCACTGCTGCGGGTTATGCTACGCTCGCCAGCATCCCAGGACTCTCCGCCACAAACTTGGGAGTTTTTCAGCAATACGCGACAGCAGCGCCAAGCCCGAGCGCCTCAGATCCATCGTCGTTTTGCGCGACCGCAACAGCTGTAACGGATGCAAGCGGAAATCAAATCGACTCCGTCGTTAAGGTTGCTGGACAGAACGTTCAGGTAGCAACTTTGCCTGTCGCCGCGCCGAACTACAACAATACTCTGACATGGTTGGCCAAGATCGACTACAACATCTCGTCTCGCGATCAACTTCGCGCAGCCTTCATTAAGAGCGATTATACGGCCATCGACAACACGCCAACGCTCCCGGCGTTCTACCTGCTCAATCCGGCAAATAATAATCGTTTAATTACTCTAAACGAATATCATACTTTTAGTCCCACACTAAGCAATGAGGTACGGTTCGGTTTTAACCGCACGTACAATTTGGTATCGTCAGGCAATTTCAACTTTCCAGGACTCGAAAACCCAGGTGGTTCGCCGAACTTTCCGAACCTCACGTTTGATGACCTCAATTTCCTGCAACTCGGACCTGACCCGAACGGCCCTCAGTTTACATTCCAAAATGTGTATCAGTTAGGTGATAACCTGACTTGGACAAAGGGGCACCACACCTTGAAGTTTGGAGTTGAAGGTCGCAAGTACATCTCACCGCAGTCGTTCACACAGCGCTCTCGTGGCGACTACGAATACGGGTCAGTGGACCGTTTCTTGAGGGACGTGAACCCCGATGTGCTCGCAGAACGCAGTCTGGGCAACCCGGTCTATTATGGTGATCAGTCTGCCGTTTACTGGTATGCAAATGACGAATGGCGTGTGCACCCGAATTTCACACTGAATCTCGGCGTCCGCTATGAGTACACGACAATTCCATTTGGGGAGCGTTCGCAGGCCCTTAACCAAGCGGCCAGCGTTCCGGGTCTAATTGATTTCAGCAAACCTCGTGCGGCCAAGAACAACTGGGGACCGCGTATTGGCCTTGCCTATTCGCCAGGATCCAGCGGCAGGACTTCAATCCGCGCGGGATTTGCGGTTGCCTATGACGTTCTGTACGACAACATCGGTATCCTGTCCTTGCCGCCACAATTGAGCGGCACGGTGGACACTCCATTCACGCCTGACATATCCAATTATTTGGCAAGCGGTGGTATTCCACCGACTTCCGGGGGTATCGTTACATTCCCCGATGTGGCGTCTCAACGAGCGGCGACGGCTAACTATATCGTCGTAAATCAGCTGGATCCTAAATCCATTACCTGGACACTAGGCGTGCAGCGCCAGCTTTTGAGGGATTACACGCTTGAGGTTCGTTATGTGGGCACCCGGGGCGTGCACCTCAATACGCAGGAACGGCTCAACCGCCAACCATTAACAACAAGTTCCGTTTTCCTGCCGACCTATACGACTGCGCCTGACCAGGCAACGCTCGACGCCTTGCCCTATACTCAAGCCGGAATCGCTGCTGGTGCGTATGGGAACGGCGACAGTTTTGTTCCCGCTTATGAATCTGCAGGATTCACGACTAACTTGGTGTCCTTCCAACCGAACGGCGACTCGACATACCATGGCCTCGCAACTCAGATAACAAAGCGTATGAGCCATGGATTGCAGTTCATCGGCGCGTACACCTGGAGCCACACGATTGATAACAGCACGGCGGATTTCTTCACCTCCGTGCTGACTCCACGCCGTACGCAGGACTTTCAGGACCTGGCCAACGACCGTTCCAACTCGGCAATTGACCGGCGACACCGCGTCACGATTTCAGCGATCTACGACGTTCCGTTCTTTAGGAACGGAAACTGGATGAAAAGGAACGTCATGGGCAACTGGGAAGTAGGACCTATCTATACCTACCAGTCGCCGCAGTGGATGACTGTTCAGTCGGGTAGCGACGCGAATGGGTACGGGGATACCGCAGGAGACCGTGCTGTCTTCAATCCGAAGGGTACTTCGGGTGTGGGCAGTGGTGTGACCTCTCTGACTAACAGCAGCGGGGACGTGGTGGCATATCTGGCGAACAACCCGAACGCGCAGTACATTCGGGCTGGCAGATTTGCACAGCTTAATGCCGGTCGGAATACGCTGCCCTCTCGGCACATCAACGACCTAGACTTAACAGCCATGAAGCGCTTGTCGTTTACCGAGCACTACAGGGTCGAACTTTCGCTTCAGGCACTAAATGTACTAAACCACCCACAGTTCGTGCCGGGTTACTTGAACGATGTGGCTTCCATCTCGTTCACCGGGAGCCGCGCATTCCTGAATCCAGGCAGTAGCGCGTGGGGAGATATTGAGGGCGTCTTCCCCAGCAACGCGAGGTCACTGCAACTCGGGTTGAAGTTCATTTTCTAGTGATACTCTAATGCCTGCGTCTGCCTGTGTAGGCGCAGCTTTCCGGAAGGCGCTCCGTAATACCGGGGCGCCTTTCATTTTTCCCTTCCTTTTGGTGCCCCGCAGCGAACCCTTCCAATTTTTTCGATTTTTGCCAACTAGCTTCCCAAAGGGGTAAGGCGATCACGGTCGAACACCCGTCTTGGTCATGTCGTCGCTCACTTACGTGGTAGCGGTGCTGTTGAGTCGGGAAAGAGTGAAGTACAGCTGACTGGTTTCAGGTAAGCGCACCTTTCAATACGGAAGATGAGGCTGTACGAATTTGAAGTCGTCGCGACAGCCGCTACTCCATGCGGGTGGCTAGGATTTGTTTGCCTTTCAGCTGAATTTCGATGCTGAGGGGTGGGCGGAGGTCGGAGCCTTGTACGATTGCGCCGCGGGCCAGGACGTTACCAGGCAGGGGCGCGTACTTTAATGGGTCGTAGAGAGAGCGGCTGCAGGGGTTGCCGACCATGGGGTGCGTGGCTTGGCGATAGCCGTAATCGCTCTTAAGAGTTTGCAGGTCGCCTATGTAGTCCAGTTGGCAGGTTCCATAGGCCGGTCTCATTGCAAATGACCAATAGCCCCCGGCTTGTACAGGCGACCCGACGGGAAGCCGCACAATTAGTGCGGGGACATTTTCTCCCGTCACTCGATTGTGAAACGTGAACTGTTTGGATTGCCAGGGCTTGAATTCCGAGACGGTTGCGATTACTGGCGACTGGTCGGTTGCGACCGGAATTGCGGCTGTCAGGTCGGGCATCGGTACCGGCACGTCAATTTGAGGTGCTGGAGGAGGCACTTCCGTTCGCTTGGGCTTGGACAGAATTCTTCCCGCAACAAACACCGCAATCAGCACTGCCACCAGGCCCATCATTACCAGCCAGGGACCACCAGAACCGGCTGGCTTGGCGGCAGGGGTAGAAACGCCGGGAATCTGCGGCATTTCCGCCTTGAAGCGATCATTAGGTGGTGGGCTAGGCTGTTCCGGCATACGACTGCCTCCGAGCCGAAGCTTCCGCTGAACTATTTTCGGAAGCTCAGGCGAAAAATCTGATGTTCAATGTCACTGCGTAAGCTGCCTGATGTCTTTCGAAGGCCATTGTATGCTCCGCAAAGAATGCCAGCAACGGGCAAGCCCTGCTCGCGTATCTGGCTGGTACTCACTCACGATTTCGCTCCATTTTTCTATTAGTTAGAAGGCTACAGGTGGCTGCGGAAGCCTTGTCACGCGCTTTGGCGCATCTTAATGTAGTAAGTAACCAGCATTGACCGGATTTTGGACCGGTCCGCAGAAACTAATGAGCGCTGATCCCAGAGCGGCTGCGCGGCAATTCGTGCGCAGTCTTAACATTCTGCTGAAATTCGCGCGGCTGTATGAATTCGGCCACGTGCGCACTGCTGCGCAGTTTGAGACGACCTGGAAGGAATTGCGTTCCGCCTTAGACGAGAGTGGAGAATCCGGACTGCTGCTAGGAGCGTCCGGCGCACAGATCTTGCTTGACGGAGTTCCACTTGGCGCAGCCGCGGCCGAACGGAGTTTCGCTCAGCTGTTGTCCACATCCGGAATTGCCAGCATCCATTTTGGACAAAACCTTTCGCAAGGGCATTTCGCGCGCTTTGTCCGAGCGTTTCCGAGCGGAAACAGCAAGTCGGCGGCGTTGGCAGAGCAGTTGAAAGCTGCGCTTGCCGGCGAGACAACGATCAAAGTAAATGAAATCCGCTACATCGCAGAGGATTCTTCGATCGCAGGCGCCAAGATTGCGGCGAATTTGACAGCAAAGGTGTTGGGCGCGCAAGGCGATAAGTTCAGGGATTTTCTGGAGGATCCAAATCGCTTGCTGCAGCTGATTCTTGCGGCGGAAGGTTCTCGCGGCGGATCGGGAGGGACCGGAGGCGGCGGGAGCGGCCCGGGATTTGGCGGCGGTGGCGGAGTCCCTGGCGGCGGAGGAAGTGGATCTGGGGGCGCGGTGCTGCCGGGGGGAAATCTGTGGGATCCGGCATCAGGATCAAGTCCTGCGCAAATCCCGACGCGCGGCTCCGGAGCAGGAGTGATGGAAACTCCGGCGCATCCTTTTCCAACACTATCGAGTGCGGCGCGCGCCTTCGGAACGGGACCGGTGACTGTGCCTGGAAAATGGCTGACAGCGTCGGCGATGCTGCATTCCGCAAGCGAAGTCGCAGGACCGGAATTTGCCGTGGCAGAAGAAGAAGTTCGGTCGATGCTTACGCTTTTTGCGCAGCTCGGGCGTTCCAGAAAAGATCCTTCTGTGGGGATGGACGCTGGAACATTTCAATCGCGACTTTCCGCTATGCCGGTGCGCAGCCAGGTCACATTGCAACAAGCGCTTGCGGGGCTTGCCGCTCAAGCGCCGAATGAAAAGCCAGATCGGCCGATGTTGCTGAAGCTTGCGGAGCATGTGGCGATCCGCTTCGCTCTCGATAGCTACGAGCGCGGCGAATTGCGAGTAAACGCGGTGAAGCAGCTACTGGACCGGATGAACACAGAAATCGAAGCGCTTCGGAAAATCCTGACATCGCAAGAAGAGCAGATGGCCCATGCCGGAATTCAAGTGCAGTCGTATACCGAACTGCTGGATCAGGAATTCTGGGAGCAAGTACCCGACGAAAACAAGAAAGAGGTGTTGGCATCCGACGAATCCTGGTGCGTGCCGCCGCGGAAGGTACGGTCTTTCTTAGAGGAGATGTTGCGTCGGGGCGAGCTGAAAACCGTAAACGAGATTTTGATGAAGTATGCCTCATGCATTGGACTGGAATCAGATGAAGCGCGACGCACGACGGCGATCGGGCTCGGTGAATTGGCGGAACTTTATGGCAGCGGCGATGGCAGCGCGTTGATTGAGTCGATACGTCGGGTGGGGAATCAGCTCGCGGCCGAACGCGATCCGGAGTTGCAGACGCTAGTGAGCGCGTCTTTTGTCCGGCTGAGCCAGGAAGCTGCATCGAAGCGATGCTATCCCGCGATGCAGCAGGCTTTGGCGTCGCTCGACAGCGTGGAAGCGCAGCGGCCTGGCTCTTCACAGAGCTTGAGGCCCCGCATCGGAGCAGAAGATCGCATCCCGGAATTTGTCGAAGAAAGTTTGCGATCCGGGGAAATTGCGGACGGCCTTTCCGACATTCTGGCATTGATGCCGAAGGCGACGCTGCAATACGTCACGCATCGGTTCGGGCACTCGGGCTTCCGTGAGGATTGTGAATTGCTGGCCGACGTGGTTCGTGGGTTGGGCGAGGAGGCGGTCCATCACCTTACCGAAATTTTGCAAATTGCTCCGGCGAACGAAGCAGTAGAAGTGCTTGGTCTGCTTGGCCAACTTGATCCGGAGGCGGTTGCGAGAGTTTTGCCGGTGCGTCTTGCACAATGGCCGCGGTCGGTGCACGACCGTTGCGTACGGCAGTTATCGCCGGTGCCTCCGCAATCGCGCGCGTTGCTGCTGCTGGCGATTCTTGATTCGCTGGATGTGCTGATTCGGCCGCTGGCGCTGGACGAAATCAGCATGACAGGTTCGCCGGACTCGATTCCGAAACTGCTGGACTTTGCATCGAGTGACGGAATATCCGGATACATCCGGTTGAAAGCGATCGAGGCGCTGGGGCGTTTGCGTGCGTCGGCGGCGAATCCAGTGTTGCAAGCCATTCTTGAGGCGCGTCAGGTCTGGCGATGGCAGTATCCGTCGGAACTTCGCGTCGCCGCAGGGCAGGCGCTGCTGCGTATAGATCCAGTGGTGGCAATGGAGAAAATTACGGCCGCGGGCTTCGAGAAAAGAGATCTGGTGCTGGAGCCGATTGATCCAGAAACAAACAGCTCCGTGATCCGGCAACGCCGCTACGCGCGGCTGAAACTTAGCCGAAATCTGACACTGATGACGACAAACTTACGCGAGAATTTCCGGCTGACGGTGCCGGAGTTGAACCTGGGCGGCGGCATTGGCGCCGGCGAGCGACACCTTGCTCCAGGGACGTTGATCGGGCTGAAACTAACGCAGGGCGTTCGAACTATCAAGGCGCAAGCGATTGTTCGCGGCGCGCGTCCGCAGGCCATGGCGTTTGAATTTGTGGACATGGAGCTGGAAGACCGGGCACGGCTGCGGAAGATTCTTCTAGAACTTGGCGGCCTGCCGCAGGCTTCAAACGTAGCCAGCCGCACACGGCGGCGCGGCCGGATCGCAGTCCTGAAGTAAACCAGACGAGGCATTCTTTCCTGAATCACTGTGAGTTTCGGCGCTAGTGCGCGCAGCCGTGGCGCGAGGATTGGCGCCTCTACGGCGAAACCGTTACAATTGGAGTTTATGCGGTCTGCGCCAGGCGTCGCTGTATGACTGGAAGCGGCCATCTTAGTTCGCGGGGAAACGGCAAAAACATTTCATGGACGCAGCTAAAATACTTGACCGCGTAGTCGCCACGTTCATCGGCACCAAGCACGAGCGCGACATCAAGAAACTTCAGCCGATTGTCGCAGCCATCAACGAGAAAGAGGCTGAGACGCAAGGGCTCTCAGATGAAGCGCTGAAAGGCCAGTTCGCGAAGCTGAAGGATGAAGTCCAGGAGCGGCTGAAGGATGCGGACCCTGCAGACGCCGCTTACAAAGAGCGATTACGGGCAGCGCTTGATCCGGCAATTGTGCCTGCGTTTGCACTGGTGCGTGAAGCGGGCCGCCGTTTTCTGAACATGCGGCATTTTGACGTGCAGCTGATTGGCGGATTGGTTCTTCACGACGGCAAAATCGCGGAAATGAAAACAGGAGAAGGGAAGACGCTGGTTGCGACTCTTCCTGCTGTGTTGAATTCGCTGGCCGGGCGAGGCGTGCACATCGTCACGGTAAACGATTATCTAGCTCGGCGTGACGCGGAGTGGATGAGCCCACTTTACCGCGGCCTGGGAATGAGTGTGGGAGTTATTGTCAACGACCTGGATGACGCGCAACGCCGTGCGGCGTACGGCGCGGATATTACCTACGGCACGAACAACGAATACGGATTCGACTACCTGCGCGACAACATGAAGTACGACATCACGCATTGCGTGCAGCGCGGCCATCAATTCGCGATTGTGGACGAAGTGGACTCGATTTTGATTGACGAGGCGCGGACGCCGCTGATCATTTCCGGTCCCGCAGAGGAATCGACGGACAAGTACTATCGTATCGACAAAATCATTCCGAAACTGATTCAAGAAATCGACTACACGCTGGATGAAAAGCATCGCACGGCAACCCTTACCGAAGAAGGGGTCAGCAAGTGCGAGCGTATGCTGGGCCTCGGAAATCTCTACGATCCGGCGCACATGGAGCTGATCCACCATGTTTATCAGGGTCTGCGCGCGCATACACTCTATAAACGAGACGTGGACTATGTGGTTAAAGACGGCGAAGTGATCATCGTCGACGAATTTACAGGCCGTCAGATGCCCGGCCGGCGATGGTCCGACGGATTGCACCAAGCGGTTGAAGCAAAAGAGGGCGTGAAGATCGAGCGCGAGAATCAGACCCTTGCCACCATCACATTCCAGAATTATTTCCGCATGTACAAAAAACTTTCCGGCATGACGGGAACTGCGGAAACAGAAGCCGCCGAATTCGACAAAATCTATAAGTTGGATGTTGTGGTCATTCCGACAAATCGAACATTGATTCGCATCGAAAATCCCGACGTTGTCTACCGCACTGAGAAAGAAAAATTCGAAGCGGTGGTCAATGGGATTCTGCAGGAAGACAACTCATTCGCGCATGGGATTCGGCACTATCACGAGCGCGGACAGCCCGTGCTTGTCGGAACGATTTCCATCGAAAAATCGGAAGCCATTGCGGACATTCTGAAAAAGGCGGGAGTTCCGCACGAAGTGCTGAATGCCAAGCAGCACGAGCGCGAGTCGCGGATCGTGGCACAGGCCGGGCGAAAAGGCGCGGTCACTGTGGCAACGAACATGGCTGGCCGCGGAACAGACATCTTGTTGGGCGGAAATCCTGAGTCCATGACGCGCGAGCATTTCCTGAAGAATCGTTTGGCGATGCCGTATGCGCAGGCGCCCGCGGTGATTGGAGCGGATGCGCAAAGTCCTAACGGCGAAGCGGCTCCGTCGGCCGTTCCGATGGTTCTGTTCCAGCACGAGGGTAAAATTTTTCAGGTTCCCATCGATCAATGGAAGCCGGTTTACGGGCAGTTCGCCCAGCAGTGTAAGGCGGAGCACGATGAAGTTGTTGCGCTTGGCGGACTGCACATTCTGGGCACGGAACGTCATGAAGCGCGCCGTATCGACAACCAGCTTCGCGGAAGAGCCGGCCGCCAGGGCGATCCTGGATCATCACGGTTTTTCCTTTCGCTTGAAGACGATTTGATGCGGATCTTCGGCGGAGAACGCGTGAAGGCTTTGATGTTCCGCCTGGGCATGACCGAAGGCGTGCCAATCGAGTCGAAGCTGATTTCACGACGCATTGAGAACGCGCAAAAGTCGGTTGAAGCGCAGAATTTCGATGCGCGCAAGCACCTGCTTGAGTACGACGACGTGATGAACAAGCAGCGCGAGACGATTTATGCCATCCGGCGTTCCGCGTTGGAAGGCAAAGATCAGCGGGATTATGTGATTGGAATCGCTGAAGATATTGCACGGGAACTTGTAGACACGTATTGCGGCCGCGAATTGCACCCAGGCCAGTGGAATGTCACGCAATTTCTCGCCGAAGTGAACAGCCAGTTCGGCGTTGACGCGAAGGCCGCTGGCGCTGATCCGGCTGCGCTGAATCACGATCAGCTTTCGGACGCGATTGCCGAAGCGGTTGCAAAGAAATACGAGGACAAAGAAAAGCAGCTCACGCCGGATCTGATGCGCTGGCTGGAGCGCCGAATCATTCTGGACGTGGTGGACGGCCAGTGGAAAGACCATTTGCTGTCGCTCGATCACCTGAAGGAAGGCATCGGGCTTCGCGGCTACGGGCAAAAGGATCCGCTAGTTGAATTCAAGAAAGAAGCGTTCATTCTTTTTGAAGACATGATGGCGCGTATCGACAACGAGACAGTGCGCTATCTTTATAACGTGCAGGTACAGATGGAGGGCAATGCGCCACCGCAGGGAGCGCCCCCGTCGACACCACCTCCTACGGCTCCTCGTCCTCTTGCCGCCGCTGCCAGCGCGGCTGCGCGTGTCAATGATGATGGTGCTGCACCACTTCCGGCGTTTGCGCGTGAAATGGAACGCAAGCAACAGCGCCAGGAAAAAGAGATGCGGTTTCAGGCTGGCGCAACTCAATCTGAAGCGCCAAAGCCTGTTCGCGCAGGAGCGAAAGTTGGGCGTAACGATCCTTGTCCCTGCGGGTCTGGGAAGAAATATAAGAAATGTCATGGCCTGAATGCCTGATTGCATCGGGCGACCAGTACATAGTGTGAAGCGCAGCGGGATAAACTCGCTGGCAAATTGAGGACAAATGCCTCCAGGACCAGCAGCTCAGCAACAAATGCCGGAACGCCAGCCGATTCCCGGCGTGAAAAATCTAGTTGCGGTGGCCAGTGGCAAGGGCGGCGTCGGCAAGACGACTGTCGCCGTCAACCTGGCGCTGGCGCTTTCGAAACTCGGACACAAAGTCGGATTGATTGATGCGGACGTTTACGGGCCGAACGTGCCGATTATGCTCGGCACGAATCAGGAGCCGTTGGCAACGGCCGATCGGCACATTATTCCCGTCGAGGTGTCTGGCCTGAAGATGATTTCGATGGGTTTGCTGAATCCCGGCGACAAGCCGATGATTTGGCGAGGCCCGATGCTTCATGGAGTGATCACGCAATTTTTGCGGAGCGTGGAATGGGGCGAGCTGGATTATTTGATTATTGATCTTCCGCCCGGCACCGGCGATGTGCAGCTCACTCTGATTCAAACCGTCGCGATCTCGGGTGCGGTCGTTGTGACCACGCCTTCCACTGTTGCGCTTGCCGATGTACGCAAGGCTATTGAAATGTTTCGTCAAGTGAATGTGGAAGTGCTGGGTGTCGTCGAAAATATGAGCACGTTTGCTTGCCCGCACTGCGGCAAGCCCGTAGACATCTTCGGTCATGGAGAAGGCGCAAAGACGGCGCGTGCCTACGGTGTGCCGATTCTGGGCGAAATTGAAATTGATCCGCGGATCCGCATTGGCGGCGATACCGGAAAGCCCGTGGCTACGCTTGGCGAAGAAGCCGCGGCCGCCAAGAGTCTTTACGGTGTCACGCGGGCCATTGTTGCGCGGCTTGATGAGCTTGGATCTTCGACGCTTGGACCATCCGTCCAGATTGATTAGCGCGGCGGAAGCGGCGCTGATCTGTGGCCTTTCCTTGTCACTCCATCGTGCAGATGCTATCTTTCCAAGCTTCGCAGTGTGAGACTGGTTTCGTTTCAATGCAAATCGCGTCACGCTGGCTGACGACTCTATATCTCACATTTTAAACGACTTAAGTCGCGTTTGCAGTCGCGGCGGGGAAGGAATCAGCATCGTCGTGCGACGCCAGCCGGATATTCGACCGTACAAAGGCAAGCGGCCCGTCATTGCTAGTTCTGCTTACATCGACGTCGCGTCGGTGATCATCGGCGACGTGGTGATCGGTGAGGACGCGAGCATCTGGCCGTTGGTTGTGGTACGTGGTGACGTCAATTACATTCGCATCGGCGCACGCACGAATATCCAAGACGGCTCAATTCTGCACGTGATGAAAGACGAGTACCCGCTGATTCTTGGCGACGACATCACGGTCGGCCATTCCGTCACGCTGCATGGCTGCACAATTGAATCGCGCTGCCTGATAGGAATGCGCGCGACGATTTTGAACGGAGTCGTCGTGGGGGAAGGAAGTATCGTGGCCGCGGGGACGCTGCTCACAGAGCGCACTGTTATACCACCGCGTAGCCTTGTCGTGGGTGCGCCGGGAAAAGTGAAACGCGCGCTGACCGCAATCGATCAGGCGACGATTGATCGTTATGCGCAGCGATATGTCGAGTATAAGGAGACTTATCGCAACGAGTCTTCGTAGCTGCGGCTCACCGAAGCGGTTCGAAAAAAAACAGCATGGCGAACAAATCCAAATTCCAAGCGATCAAAGGCACGCGCGACCTTCTGCCGCCGGAAACGGCGCTTTGGAACTATGTTGAAGACACTGCCCGGAATGTGTTCGAGACGTTTGGTCTCGACGAAATTCGTCCGCCAATTTTTGAACCGACGGAACTTTTTGCTCGCTCCATTGGTGCTGAAACCGACGTTGTCTCGAAGGAGATGTATTCGTTCGAGGATCGCGATGAAACTCCAGTCAGCTTGCGTCCAGAAGCGACGGCGAGTGTTTGTCGCGCGTATATTGAGCACGGGATGCAGCAACTTCCGCAGCCAGTGAAGTTGTACTACATGGGGCCGATGTTTCGGCGCGAGCGGCCCCAAAAGGGAAGATACCGGCAGTTTTATCAGATTGGCGCGGAAGTGCTTGGTGGCGGCGATGCTCCCGCCATCGACGCTGAAGTCATTGAGATGGTGATGACTTTTTTCGACAAGCTTGGCCTGACCGCCGTTGAGCTTGACATCAACTCGATCGGACACCATGCGCCCAACTGTCGCCCTGCATACGTGGAGAAGCTAAAAGCGGCACTTGAAAAAGTGAAGGACCAGCTTGGCGCCGACAGCCAGCGCCGCATCGAAACCAATCCGCTTCGCGTGCTCGATTCGAAGCTCGAGCACGAACAAGCTATTATCGCAACGCTGCCGCGCATTGCCGATCACCTTTGCCCGGACTGCGCGTCGCACTACGCGGCAGTGAAACGCCAGCTCGAAATGCGTGGAGTATTTTTTAAGGAAAATTGGCGTCTGGTTCGCGGGCTCGACTACTACATGCGGACAACTTTTGAAATTACCGCAAAAGGGCTCGGTTCGCAGAATGCGGTCTGCGGCGGCGGACGCTATGACGGGCTCATGGAACTTCTCGGCGGGCCGCCTACCAAAGGAATCGGTTTCGCGATCGGCGAAGACCGGCTGATTCTTTCGCTGCAGGACAGTGGAAAGGGCGCCACGCCGCAGGGCCGCGATGTTTACGTTGCGTGGATGGGCGAACGCGCTTACGCCACAGCGGTCCGCGCTGCAAAGGATCTACGGAACGCGGGATTTAGCGTCGAACTGCCTCCCACAGAGCTGAAATTCGGCAAAGCGCTTGAGCGCGCAGACAAGCTCGGCTCGCGCTACGCGCTGATCCTCGGTGATAATGAAGTCTCTGAAGGCTCGTGGACGCTAAAGACCCTGGCAGACGGTACGCAGCAAAAATTCACGGAGCCGGAGTTGCTCGAATTCCTTAAACAGGGGAAATCCGGCGGCTAGTGGACGATTTTTAAGTTGGAAGCCGAAGCGCATGCTTGGGTTGCGCTCTAGATCGAGAAAAGAAAGAGCACAGAGCGAATTCTGTGCCATTGAGGGAGAGAGCTCTTGTTGGATTTTCTTGGCAATTTGAAACGCACACATTATTGCGGAGCGCTTCGCGTTTCGGACGCGGGCAAGCCCGCCGTGGTGCTCGGGTGGGTAGCTCGGCGCCGCGATCTCGGCAATCTGTTGTTTCTCGATGTGCGTGACCGCACTGGTATCGTGCAGGTAGTGTTTAACAAAGAGACGCAGCCCGAAGCGCATGCGAAAGCCGAACAGGCACGCAGCGAATTCGTCGTCGCGGTCGAAGGGAATGTCGTTCAGCGGCAAAAGGCAAATCCAGAGTTGGCCACTGGCGAAGTCGAGATGAACGCGACCAAATTGCACATTCTGAACAATTCAAAGACGCCGCCGTTTCCCATTGAGGATCAGATCCATGCCGCGGAGGAGACGCGATTGCGCTTTCGGTATCTCGATCTGCGCCGCCCGAAACCGCACGCGAACCTGGCGCTGCGCCACAAAATCATTCTTGAAATCCGCAAGACCATGGACGAAATGGGCTTTATCGAAGTCGAAACGCCGATGCTTACGCGGTCCACCCCCGAAGGGGCACGCGATTACCTGGTTCCAAGCCGCGTGCATCACGGGCAGTTTTACGCGCTGCCACAGTCTCCGCAAATCTTTAAACAGATTCTGATGATTGGCGGGCTCGACCGGTACTTCCAGATCGTCAAATGCTTTCGCGATGAGGATTTGCGTGCTGACCGCCAACCGGAATTCACGCAGCTTGACCTGGAGATGTCTTTTCCGCGCCAGGAAGATATTTTTCGCGTGATCGAGCAAGTGATGGTGCGCGCGTGCGCCGTTGCCGCAATTAAAGCCGAAGCGCCGTTTCCGCACATGCTGTATAAGGACGTGGTTCGCAAGTATGGCAGCGACAAGCCCGATCTACGATTTGGTATGGAGCTGCACGAGGTGACGTCATGCTTTCCGCCGGAGGCGAAAGAAAAACTTCAGATCGAAGCAAACGTCTTTGCTCTCGCTGCTCCCGGCGCAGCCGGTTACTCTCGCAAACAGCTTGATGAACTTACGGAAAAAGCCAAATCGCTCGGCGCGCGAGGTGCCTATTTCGTTAAAGTTGCTGCCGAAGGATTGAGTTCCACGGTTGAGAAACTGATCGGCGCGGATCATGTTAAGAAATTGGTCGAGGCTTGTGGGGCTAAGACTGGCGATTTGGTCGTCGCAGTTTCCGCGAAGGAACAGATTAAGGGCACCGAGGCTGCCGCGCTCATTGCCGGACAGTTGCGTTTGCAATTGGGTGAAGCTCTCGGAGTAATCGATAAATCGCAATGGAAATTTTTGTGGATCACCGGATTTCCGCTGTTTGAGTGGAGCGAATCGGACAAGACTTGGGTCAGCGCGCAGCATCCGTTCACGGGAATCGTCGACGATGATCTTGAGAAGCTCGAAACAGCGCCGTGGGGAGTACGTTCAAAGGGCTACGACCTGGTTTTGAATGGCTACGAGCTTGGATCGGGCAGCATTCGAATTCATCGTCAGGATATTCAAGAGCGCCTTTTCAAGGCGCTGGGCCTGAGTGAAGAGCAGTTGCGCAAGCGCTTCGGCTTTTTCCTGGACGCGCTAACCTACGGGACGCCGCCACACGGCGGGATTGCGCTTGGCATTGATCGCGTCGTGATGCTGCTTGCCGGAGAAAAATCGATCCGCGAGGTTATTGCTTTCGGAAAAACCACTGCCGCGCAGGACCTTATGGCTGAATCGCCGTCCGAGGTGGACAAGCTCCAGCTGGACCAGCTCGGGATTGCCCTCAAGGAACATAGCAAGGAACAGTAGAGAGCTCGATGAGCCGCATACGCATACTGCCGGAAGCTGTCGCCAACAAAATCGCCGCTGGCGAAGTGGTGGAGCGGCCCGCTTCGGTGGTGAAAGAACTGCTCGAGAACGCGCTGGATGCCGGCGCGAAGACGATTCGCATCGAGATTGAAGCCGGCGGCAAGCGCATCATTCGCGTCATTGACGATGGTCATGGAATGACGCACGACGATGCGTTACTTGCTTTCGAGCGCCACGCAACCAGCAAGCTCAAGACAGCCGACGATTTGCTATCGATCTCAACACTCGGATTTCGTGGAGAGGCGCTGCCTACGATCGCGGCGGTCTCGCGGCTTTTGCTTGAAACCCGAGACGCCGCCGAGGCTGAAGGCACGCGCATAGAATTCGCAAACGGCAAGCTGCTCGGCGTGAAGCCTGCAGGTCTTCCCGCTGGAACCACGCTCAGTGTCGCCGATCTTTTTTACTCCGTTCCGGCCCGGCGCAAGTTTCTGAAATCGGATACCACCGAGCTTGGGCATATCGCCTCGCTCGTGACGCACTACGCGCTCGCAAATCCGGATAAACAATTTGTTCTCTCAACGCCCACGCAGACCATCATCGATTGTCCTCCTTGTGAAAAACTGGCGGACCGCGTGTATCAACTTTTTGGCCGGCAGGCGCTTGATGAACTGGTGGAAATTCCAGCTATCATAGCTCCCTTTCGCTCAGCCATCACGGAACCAGCGCTTGATCCGGAAGAAGAAAAGGCAACGCTGACGATTTCCGGATTCACGTCGCGGCCGGAAGTTCAGCGGCCAAATCGCAATGGCATCTATATTTTTGTGAACAAGCGGCTCGTTCGCGACCGGTTGATTCTGCACGCGATTCACGAGGCGTACCGCAATATCCATCCGCACGCCATCTTTCCCGCTACGCTGCTGTTTCTTGAAATGCCGTACGACGAAGTGGATGTAAACGTACACCCCGCGAAAATCGAGGTGCGGTTCCGGCGGTCGCAGTTTGTACACGACGCCGCGCGAGACGCCATTCGGCAGGCGCTGATGAATGCCCGGCCGATCGCTAGTTTTGCAGTTGCCGCGGGCACCGCTGTACCGGAACACGCCCGGGCCAATTTTTCGAGGTGGACAGGGCAGGCTTCCTCGCTTGCTCCCATCACACCGGCTCCGGTTGGCGTCGGCATCCCCCGCGCAGTCATTCCCGGGATGGAAGAGATTGGCCTCGGAAGCGGCGTTGGCTCCGACGCTGGCTTCGATCTTTCTTCTGCACCGGTGCAACCTGTTGAACAGCGTTTTGCCTTCGAACCAGGCTCATCGTTGAGTGGCGGCGCGCCGTCTATCAACCTTCGAGTTCCCGCCGCACCGAACTGGGCTGGGAATCTCGCCGGCGCAAACGGCGACGCACCTGCTTCGCTTCCACATCCTGACCAGATCGCCGACCTGAAGCCGCTCGGCCAGGTCAGCTCCAGTTTTATTATCGCGGTATCACCTACGAAAAAATTGCCGAGGAACTCTCCGCGAACGGGTTTGAAGTCGAGCCGATGGGGCCCCGCAGTTTTGCAATTCAGTCTATGCCCGCCGGAATCATTTCCGGTGACGCTGAAAAACTGCTGACCGAAATTCTGGATGGAATCGAGCGCGAAAATGCAGCCATCTCCATCGAGACACTTCAGGCAAAGATTGCCGCATCTACCGCATGTCACGCCGCGATCAAAGTGAACATGCCCCTCGACCAAACCAAGATGGAATGGCTGCTCGGCGCATTGGCCAAGACAGATTGCCCGATGAGCTGTCCTCATGGGCGCCCCGTCGTTCTGCGCTATTCCGTCAAAGAAATCGAGCGCGCTTTTCATCGCATCTGAAGTCTCGCGATCAGTGTGGCAAACGAGTAGCGAGCGCCGCGAAAAGGCTGATAAACTCTTCGAGGCTTTTTTGAAGTTGGTTGGAACGGATCACTGACAACAACTTTCTCTTTCGAGGATTTCGTGAGCGAATCGCAAAAAACGGCCGTTGTCTTTGGGCTGGCCAATAAGAGAAGCATTGCGTGGGCCATCGCGCAGAAATTGCAGGAGTCTGGCTGGCGGCTCGCAATTTGTTACCAGAATGAACGGCTCGAACAGGAGGCGAAGGATTTGATTGCCGACCTGCCGGGTGCGGAAGGTTACATGTGCGACGTTGCTTTTGATGAGCAGATTGCGAAACTCTTCGACGAATTGAAATCCCAGTACGGTACGCTGCAGGGTATCGTTCACAGTGTGGCCTTTGCTCCAGCTGACGCAATGAAAGGCGAGTTCATCAATACCTCACGTGAAGGGTTCCGGATCGCGCACGACGTCAGCGTCTATTCCTTGATCGCAGTTTCACGTGCGGCGGCGCCGCTCATGACCGAAGGCGGGGGCGTTGTGACGCTCTCTTATTACGGCGCGGAAAAGGTGGTGCCGGGATACAACGTCATGGGAGTAGCTAAAGCCGCGCTGGAAGCGACTGTGCGCTATCTGGCGAGCGATCTCGGCCCAAAGGGCATTCGCGTGAATGCCATTTCGGCCGGGCCTATCAAGACGTTGGCCGCACGTGGAGTCTCGAACTTGGGGGAAATGCTCAAGGCTCATGCGGACCGCGCTCCGCTCAAGCGCAACGTCGACCCGGCTGAAGTCGGCGGGACTGCTACATTTTTGCTTTCCAGCGCAGGTTCGGGCATCACCGGCGAAACGATTTACGTCGATTGCGGCTATAACATTATGGGTTTTTAGCGAGGCTGCCTTGTCGCGGGAAATAAAAACCCGATCGCTGCTTCGCCAATGAAGCTCAGAAAAAAACTTACGATTGCCATTGACGGGCCGGCTGGGTCTGGTAAGAGCAGTGTGGCTCGCCTGGTGGCGCAGAAGCTCGGCTACACTTATCTGGATAGCGGAGCAATGTATCGCGCGTTGGCGTTAAACGCGCTGCAGGGCGGCGGCATGGCGCTTTCGTCAGAGCACGAGCTTGAAGCTCTCGCTCGCGACACACAGATTGAACTTCGTCCGGTACCGCCCACTCTGCAGGACCCATGCATCCACAATCAAGTCTTCCTCGACGGTGTGGACGTTACACAGTCAATTCGCACCAATGAAGTTGCACAGGCGGCATCGCGCGTGGCTACTGTCGCGGGCGTGCGCAAAATACTTGTGGCCCAGCAACAGCGCGCGGGCGCCGGCGGTGGAGTAGTAATGGAAGGTCGCGACATCGGAACCGTGGTGTTTCCAAACGCCGAGCTGAAAATCTTTCTGGAAGCCACGCCTGAAGCGCGCGCCGAACGTCGCTCCAAAGAACACATCGAGAAAGGCGAGAATGTAAACGCCGAGAAAGCGCTGGAGGAAATTCGCGAGCGCGATAGGCGCGACACCGAGAGGAAAGTGTCTCCGCTCCTTCGCGCGGCCGACGCGGTTCTTGTGGACAACACCGCCATGGACGTGGAAGAGACGGCGCGACTGATCGTGCTGCTTGCTCGCGAACGGGAAGCCAAGTTAAGCAAAGACAGCGGAGTCGTCGCCTGACGCGCACAGCCGCACATGAAAACGTGGCTCGCGCACCAACTGCATCGCTAGCTCTCACTAAGTGCTTCAAAATAAAGATGTAAACTCCGGAACTGGAATTATTTTTGGGTCATCGCAATTTTCGCTTGACAGATTTTCTATTCTCGTTTACTTTGTCGTTACCTCAGTTGCAAGCTGCTGTTTCTCTGCAGTCCTTACTGAGCGTGGAGAGCAATGGATGTCGTCGCATACACAATCTGACCCAATGAATAGGTTGGGATGGCTTGGCGGCGATCTATGCTCTTTCGCGCGAGTCTAAGCTAATCCCGCTAAGTCATTTAAATAGAGTGAAATAGCCCGACGCCAATCTCCCGGGATGGTGAAGTTTACGGTTACTTCGTCTGGTAGGACCGCGAGGCCTGCGGTTTGAATCGGCTAAGCCCGTAAGCGCCAATTCCTCCCGGCTTTGTTTATGACTTGGTCAACAACCGAGCGTTTCTGTGAAGACGCTACGTGTGTGGGTGTTCGAAGGAGAGAAACAAGGACATGGAGATGTAACGAAGAATCGAAGAAAAGTTTGTGGCGTGGTGATGGCGCGGGCTACTTCGGAACCAACTGTCGTGGGTTCGATTCCCACCAACTGCGAAAGCAGTTGTAGCTCAGTGGCAGAGCATTGGAGATGTCTTGTGCCGATTATTCCCGCCACAAAAAGAACCGGTGTGGCGAAGGTACGCGTTACTTCGACAAAAGAGAGCGCTCTGGGCAACCGGAGAGATGCGGCATCGAAAAGCCGCCTGTTTCGCAAGAGGTAAGCAGCTCAAATAATAAACGCGAACCGATCGTTCCCATTGGACCAGCCGGGATGGTGCGGAGAAGAGTTACTTCGTCTGTGAAACGACGCGGGACTGTGGTCCCGCTACTCTGCTCGATTTTCCTCCCGGCACGAATTTGCCGAAAGGCGACGAAGTTGGACGTGGTGAAGGACAGGGTTACTTCGCCTACTACGCGGGAGGACGTGGGTTCGAATCCCACCTGATCCATCGAAACTCTCAAGCAATTGCTTTAGAAACGGCGGGTCAGTAGCTCAGAGGCAGAGCACCTAATGTTCCCTGACCGTTTGTTCCCGTCCAGCAGTTTTCGAAAGGAGATGTTGCAGTGAAAAATACAGGTCGCGTTATTGTTTTCAACTGGAAGTTGATCAGGGGTCGAACTTCCTAAACTTAGGCACATTCCGACTGCATTGACAGTCTTAGAAAGGAAAAAGCAGTGGGCAGCAATCTGGAAAGGTTTTTTTTCCAAATGGGCGCTCGCGTCAAGATGGTGGAAGTTGCGCCGCTCGCGAGGGGCTGGCGGCGAGTGGACTCTCGTGGCGAGGATCTTGGCCTTGTTCTGGATATTCGGCGGGACAAACGAGGATTCTTCTTCGAAATTCGCACTTTGACCGGCACGAATCACGAGCTTTTGGTACTCAATGCTCAGCCCAAGAAAAAGCATTTGTTATTACTTAGCCGGCAGTTCGATGAGGCTGGTCATGTGCAGGCCAAGCAAAAGTTCCTGTGTGGCCAGGACGAAGGCCACTGGTTCGTCGCGGCCATCCCCGAGGATGAGCCAGTGAGTACTGTGGCGGGAGCGCAGATCGCACTTAAGCCGGCCGAGGTGCGGCTTCGTGAGAAAGCGTTGGGACTCAGGCGAAAGCATGGTTTCCGGCGCCGAAACGCGGCGTTTGTTCGCCAGGGCGAATGGTTCTTTGTCCCGGCGAAAAATATCGAAGCCGATCCCTTGCGTGTCTTGCGTTACGAACCGCTGTCTCGCGGTAACGGAAGCAAGCCACATTGGGCCGAATTTTGCTACCGCAGCGGCGGCGAAACGGTGTACGTGTCCGGTAAATATCCGCGAGGTTTGACCTCGATGGCGTACAACGCGTTGCCGGAAAGCGAACGCAAACTTGGCTTCCGAATGATGAAGCGGGATGCGTTGGTTTACGTTCAGGGTGAGATTACCCACCCTGACCACAAGACCATTTGTCTTGAGGGTTGGCATCGCGTTTTGATGAACACCGAGAATCGCTCGATGGCCATGCGCTTTCTGGCGTTTCTCGATTAAACCCAGAGTGAATTGCTCCGGAACAAGGTTCCGGAGCGAAAAGCTCCGAGAGAAAGGAGCAACGGTGAAAATGACGAAGATGAATGTGTGGAAGCGCATGTTTGCGGCGAAAACGCATGAAGGGGCGGTGGCGCAGCGGGTCGATCCGCGGCGCGAACTGCGGCGCACGGTGCTGACTTGCCTACTCTGGGAAGACACTTTCTACGAGAAGGGCAACGACATCGCGAAGCGCATTGCGGAACTCGTGGCATGCAACAAGCCCGAGGACGTGGCCGCGCTCGCGCGCGAAGCCCGCGACACCGTGCAACTTCGTCATGTGCCGCTGTTCCTTGTCCGCGAACTGGCGCGGCGCAAAGGCGCAGGCCGTCTCGTGGCGGAAACGCTTGAGCACGTGATCCAGCGCGCGGACGAACTCGGCGAGTTCGTTGCGCTCTATTGGAAAGCGCGCAAGGAGCCGCTCTCCGCCGGTGTGAAGCGTGGTCTCGCCGCGGCGTTCACGAAGTTCGACGCCTACCAGCTAGCGAAGTACAACCGCGAAAGCACAGTGAAGCTGCGTGACGTTCTGTTCCTCTGCCACGCCAAGCCGAAAAACGCGGAGCAGGCCGCACTCTGGAAAAAGCTCGTCGAGAACACGCTCGAATCTCCCGACACGTGGGAGGTTGCTCTGTCCGCAGGGAAGGACAAGCGCGAGACCTGGGAGCGGCTGCTGCGCGAAGGAAAGCTTGGTGGGATGGCGGTGCTGCGCAACCTGCGGTTGATGCTGGCTGCGGGCGTTGCGCCGAAACTGGTTGCGGATCGACTGGAGAAGGGCATCGCCCGCGCTCAGCCGTTCCGCTTCGTCACCGCGGCGCGGCACGCTCCGAAACTCGAGGAAGCAATCGAAAAAGCGATGCTGAAGGGCATCGCGGGACTCGATGTGCTGCCGGGAGTTACGGGGCTGCTCGTGGACGTTTCCGGTTCGATGAACTACCGGCTTGCGAAGAAAGGCGAGATCACGCGGATGGATGCTGCCGCTGGTCTGGCGATTCTTCTTCGGGAAAAGGCGGAGGACTTCAACGTGGCGACGTTCTCCGACAAGTGCGTCGCAATTCCGCCGCGGCGCGGGTTCGCGCTGCGCGACGGAATTGTGAACTCGCAAGCTCACTCCGCAACATACCTGAAGCGTGCACTAACGACGCTAAGGGCAGCGACGGCTTGGAAGGACGTCGAGCGACTGATCGTTGTTACTGACGAGCAGTCGCACGACGGAATTCTTTCGGCGTGGACGCGGAAGGCTTACGTGATCAACGTGGCGCCATACAAGAGCGGCATCAGCTATGGGAATGGCTGGATGCACATTGACGGCTGGAGCGAGCGAGTACTCGACTACTTCGCCGCAATCGAAGGCGAGAATGCCCGATAAAAACGCGCAAGTACTGCGCTCAATAGCAGGCAGCGCGGGAGGCGAGCTGCTCCCGCGCTGCCATTTGAATCTGCGCCAGACCCAGAGGGTCTTCGAGAATCGTGCGCAGAAGACGCATCGAACTGCGCCGTGTCCCGGCGACTTCTTGTCTTCGAAAAAGCTGCGGCTTCAGGAAGAAATCTCCCTGGAAATAGCGGATGCCTAGCTCTCTCGCTTTGCGGTGGTCTTCCCAGAGTGTATGCCGCCCGCGATCGAGCTGTTTTGTCCTCTTGTTGGCCTGCCAGCGGAGCCGCGAGATCGGATTCCTTGAAACTTCCCAGATTCACCCGGAGATAGTCCACGACAGTTACCAATGGACGAAGTTCTTCCTGACCACCCATTCACTCAGCGCCAAGCGGTAGCCGGCTGTTTTTAAGGCCTGACATGCCAAGACCACTTCAGCACGGCACGGCAGAAGGAATCTCGACTACGGTTTTAGAGCGTGGGAGGATCAGTGCCGCGCCGCTCAGGTAGTTCTTGCAGGCCGAGAGAAATAAAGGCCAGCCCGTTCCCTGTCAACGATTCCCAATGGAAGACCATCGTGGAGGAATCGATCAGATATGCGGAGGACGAACCTCTAGCCCCGCCGTCGTCTGCATCATCCGAGCGGAACCGCATAACCAAGCAAAGTCAGGTTGTCCTTTAGAATCGCTTGCCGTGCAATAAACCGTCGGAACACACTGCCTCTCTTCTATTGGCAGTGAAGCGCGGACCGTGCGAGTTGCGCAGCTCGAGAGGAGAGCGAACGGGAGGGGGCTAAAATTCAATACTGCGCGCTCAGGCCGGCGTTGACATTGACGCCAGAAATTCTCCGTTGGACTTTGTTTTTGTCAGACGGCTGAGCAAAAGCTCCATCGCTTCCACGGTGGAAAGCGGGCTCAAGACCTTACGAAGCACCCAAACGCGGCTGAGCTCGTCCGGTGGCAGAAGCAATTCATCTTTTCGGGTGCCGGAGCGCTGAATATCGATGGCCGGGAAGACGCGCTTATCGGCGAGCCGACGATCGAGATAGATTTCCATGTTGCCGGTGCCCTTAAACTCCTCGAAGATCACGTCATCCATGCGACTGCCGGTGTCAATCAACGCCGTGGCGATGATGGTAAGCGAGCCGCCTTCTTCCACGTTGCGGGCTGCGGCAAAAAAACGCCGGGGACGCTGGAGGGCGTTCGCGTCAATACCGCCAGAGAGAACTTTGCCGGATGGCGGTGTGACCGCGTTGTAGGCGCGAGCGAGGCGGGTGATCGAGTCGAGGAGCACAACGACGTCGCGTTTGTGTTCAACGAGCCGCTTGGCTTTTTCAAGCACCATTTCCGCGACTTGGATGTGGCGCTGAGGAGCTTCGTCAAAGGTGGAACTGATGACTTCGCCCTTTACAGTCCGCTGCATATCCGTTACTTCTTCCGGGCGCTCGTCAATGAGAAGCACAATGAGCGCGACCTCGGGGTGGTTCGTGGTGACGGAGTTGGCGATCGATTGCAGCATCATGGTCTTACCGGTGCGCGGTGGTGCATTGATCAGCCCGCGCTGGCCCTTGCCGATAGGATTCAGTAGATCGAGGACGCGCCCGGTCATGTTTTCCTTGGATGTTTCCATCTTCAGGCGGCCCTGGGGATAAAGCGGCGTCAGGTTGTCGAAGAAAATCTTGTTACGCGCAACTTCTGGATCCTCAAAGTTCACCGCTTCGACTTTAATCAGGGCGAAATAACGCTCCCCATCTTTCGGCGGGCGCACCTGGCCTGAAACGGTGTCGCCGGTGCGCAGATCGAACTTGCGAATCTGCGACGGTGAGACGTATATGTCGTCTGGTCCCGGCAAATAGTTGTATTCGGGCGCACGGAGGAACCCGAACCCATCCGGCAGGCATTCGAGTACACCTTCGGAAAAGATCAAGCCGCTCTTTTCGGTTTGCGCGCGGAGGATCTGAAAGATCAACTCCTGCTTGCGCATCCCGCTGGCGCCGGGAACGTTGAGTTCTTTGGCGATCTTTGCCAGATCCGTGATGTTTTTTTCCTTGAGTTCCGCAAGGCTGATGCTGATTTGATTATTGCTTTCTGCAGTTTCTTTAGCCATATGTCCTTAACTTCGTAGTTTTTGAGTGTTGAAGAGTTCCTGTACAGAGATTTGGTTCTCGGGATGGATTACCGCTCTGGCGGCACAGCGACTTATCTCAGGGTTTGCGAGTACAACTTGCTTCTCTAAGGGTTTGTAAAACAAACCCTTAAACCCTGCCCGCCAAAATGGGCAAACCGTGCGATTGGCAACTTTCGCGACCCGCGAGGAATTCCTTGAAGCACCCGCGGTGGGAACCGCGGGCAGTGCGGGAAACGTCAGTTGGTCAAACTCGAGTCTTTCTCAGCGCCGCTCACAAACCCTTCGGCAACCGGCGCAACGGCGGCATGCTCAATGGGCACAATCGGCCGCTCAAGAGCAATCTGCAGCACTTCGTCCATCGTCTCAACCGGGTGCACTGTCAGGCTTGCGAGGATCTCCTGCGGGATGTCCGGCAGGTCCTTCTCATTGTCCTTCGGAAGCAGTATCGTACGCAAGCCCATTCGGTGGGCGGCCAACAGTTTTTCCTTAACCCCGCCGATGGGCAAAACCTTGCCCCGGAGAGTGATTTCCCCGGTCATGGCCACGTCGCAGCGGACGGGAATTCGCGTAAGAGCGCTTACGATGGAAGTGCAAATGGTGATGCCCGCCGACGGGCCATCTTTAGGTATGGCGCCCTCCGGCACATGCAAGTGAATATCGAGGCTCCGGTAGAAATCCTTGGGCAGTCCCATCTGCGCTGAGCGCGAACGAACGTAGCTCATTGCTGCTTGCGCCGACTCCTGCATGACTTCGCCAAGTTTTCCGGTAAGTGTGAGACGCCCTTTGCCTTCCATTAGTGTCGCTTCAGTCGCGAGCACCGAGCCGCCGACTTCAGTCCAGGCAAGGCCCGTCGTAAGTCCGATTTCGTTGTGCTTCTCCAGCCAGAATTCCCGGTACTTCAGAATACCGAGATACTCGCCCACGTTTGCGGCCGTGATTTCTAGCTTAACGGCTTCAGCGCCGTCAGTGACAACCTTGCGAGCGACCTTTCGAGCGATGTTCTGGATTTCGCGTTCGAGGTTACGAACACCCGCCTCGTGCGTGTAGTGGCGGATGATATGCAGCAGGCCGTCATCCTGGAAGCTAAGATTTTCATCGGTCAGGCCAGTGGCCTCGCGGCCGCGCTTTACGAGAAAACGTTTCGCGATTTCCAGCTTTTCCTGTTCGGTGTAGCCCGCCAGACGCAGAATTTCCATGCGATCCTGCAGAGGCTGCGGAATCGTGTGTAGGACGTTAGCGGTGCAGACGAACATCACCTTGGACAGATCATATTCGACGTCCAGGTAATGGTCGGTAAACGCGTGGTTCAGCTCCGGATCGAGGACTTCCATCAGCGCCGCCGAAGGATCCCCGCGAAAATCGGTCGACATTTTGTCTACTTCGTCGAGAACGAAAATCGGATTCACCGTGCCGGCCTTCTTCATCATTTGAATAATCTGGCCCGGCAGCGCGCCGATATAAGTGCGACGATGTCCCCGAATTTCGGCTTCATCGCGCACTCCGCCGAGCGATACGCGCACAAACTTGCGCCCGGTCGCGTGACCAATCGACATGGCGAGCGAAGTCTTGCCAACGCCCGGAGGGCCGACAAAGCAGAGAATCGATCCTTTGGGATTTTTCACCAACTGCCGCACGGCCAGGAATTCGAGGATGCGATCCTTGATTTTCTCAAGGCCAAAATGCTCTTTGTTCAGGATTTCTTCCGCAGCTTTGATATCGCGAATTTCCTTCGACCGCTTCTTCCAGGGCACTGCCAGCAGCCAATCAAGATAATTCCGGCTCACGGTAGATTCCGCCGACATCGGCGGCATCAATTCCAGCCGCTTCAGTTCGGTCAGCGCCTTTTCCTGGACTTCCAGAGACATGCCAGCGCTTTCAATTTTTTTCTTCAGCTCGTCGAGTTCGCTCTTTTCGCCTCGCCCAAGTTCTTTCTGAATGGCCTTAAGCTTCTCGTTGAGGTAATACTCTTTCTGCGCCCGCTCCATCTGACGCTTTACGCGGGTATTGATGTTGCGATCGACGTTCAGTTTTTCAAGTTCGATCTCGAGAATGTCACAAATTCGCGTGAGGCGCTCGAGCGGGTCAGTCGTTTCGAGCAGGTCCTGTTTTTCATCCACGGGGAGTTGCAGGTTTGCGGCGATTGTGTCAGAGAGTCGAGCCGGATCATCGACCCGCGCCGCGGCGATCATCGTATCGTAGTTCAGGCTCTGCGAAAGCTTGATGAACTGCTCGTACAATCCAGTGACTTTCTGCACCAACTGCTCCACCTGAGGGGAAGGCTCTACACGCGCGCCGAGCAGGCGAACCGTGGCGCGGAAAAATCCTTCATCGCCGGTAATGGATAGCGCGCGGGCCCGTTCAACGCCCTCTACCAAAACCTTTATGTTGCCGTCGGGTAGTTTCACGCTCTGGACGATGTTGGCAAGCGTTCCTACTGCGTAGATTTCTTCGGGCTTGGGGTCATCTACCGAAGCGTCGTGCTGCGTCGACAGAAAGATCTTCTTATCGCCCGCGAGCGCTTCCTCGAGCGCGCGGACACTGGCTTCTCGTCCCACAATAAACGGTGTCATCTGCTGTGGAAAGATAACCATATCCCGTACCGGCATCATGGGTACGCGTTTCATTTCTTGTTTTTCGCGGTTGAACATTCGGGCCCTTCGGATCCCCCTGGAACCGGCTCAGAGCGAGCCGGAAAACTGAGTGATACTTCTATCCTCGTCACTACAATAATCGGCAGGAATCATCCCGCCTTTTCGAGTAGACTCCAATTAATCTCGTGTCCGCGAACCATTTCAGCGGTTACCACGAAATCGCGAACCTTTCGCTGCATGGGCAGGTGATACATCAACTCCAGCATGAGGTCTTCCAGGATCATGCGCAAGCCTCGCGCACCCACCTTGCGCTGAAGAGCTAACTCCGCCACGGTTTCAAGTGCATCGTCTGTGAACCTGAGGCGCACATTTTCAAATTCAAAAAGCCGCTGGTACTGCTTCAGAAGCGCATTCTTCGGCTCCGTCAAAATCTTCATTAGCGCGCCCTTGTCGAGATCGTTCATCACGCCGGCGACCGGTAAGCGACCGACAAACTCCGGGATCAGACCGTAACGGATCAAATCGCCGGGTTGAACTTGCTCCAGCAGTTCCATATTGCGCCGCTGCGCCGTGGAGGGAGTCGTGTCGGTATGGAACCCGAGTGCCCGCGTTCCCGCGCGTTTCTCGATAATCTTCTCAAGGCCCACGAACGCCCCGCCACAAATGAACAGAATGTTTGTGGTATCCACCGGCGTGAATTCCTGGTGTGGGTGCTTGCGTCCGCCCTGCGGCGGGACATTCGCTACCGTACCTTCCAGAATCTTCAACAATGCCTGCTGAACGCCTTCGCCGGAGACATCGCGCGTAATCGACGGATTCTCATCCTTCTTCGCGATCTTATCGATCTCGTCGATGTAGATGATGCCTTGCTGCGCTTTCTGTACATCTCCATCAGCGGCTTGCAGCAGCTTCAATATGATATTTTCGACGTCCTCGCCAACATATCCGGCTTCCGTCAACGTCGTTGCGTCAACGATAGCGAACGGTACCTCCAGCATCCGCGAGAGAGTTTGAGCGAGCAGAGTCTTGCCCGTACCGGTCGGGCCGATCAGCAAAATATTCGATTTACTCAGTTCGACGTCGCCTGGCTGCTTGTTCAGGAAAATCCGCTTGTAGTGGTTGTAAACCGCAACCGCCAGTTTCTTCTTAGAGCGATCCTGTCCGATTACGTATCCGTCCAAAAACTGCTTGATCTCGGGAGGGCGGGGAAGCCGCTTCGCCGGGGCAGTGGACTGTTCGCGCTTTTCGTCTTCCAGAATGGTTTCGCAAACACTGACGCACTCATTACATATATAGGCGCGCGGGTAGTCCGAAGGCGAGCTGATCAGCTTCTCGACCTGCTCCTGCGTTTTATGGCAGAAGGAACACCGCAACGGTTCGTCGGGGTTGTACTTTTGTTTCACGGTGTGAAGGCCTCCGCTCCGCCATCGTTGCGGTGGAGCACTTCTAGTTCATTCTAGGCCGAAATTGTCTCCATGCCAAAAACAATCCGCAACCGATACTAACTTTTTGGAACGTCCTTCGGAAGGCTTTCGGCGCCTTCAAAAGCTTAAAATTCATCAGGCGAAAAAATATCACTTCGCGACGACTGGTTACCGGTGCTTAAAGATAATCTCATCGATCATCCCGTATTCTTTGGCCTGATCGGGATTCATAATGTAGTCGCGTTCGACGTCCTTTTCGATTTTTTCGACTGGCTGACCGCTGTGCTTCGACAAAATCTGATTGATTGTCATGCGCATCCGCAAAATCTCTTTTGCGTGCAGATCAATGTCTGTTGCCTGTCCGCCCAGACCCGACATCCAGGGCTGGTGAATCAGCACCCGCGCGTTTGGCAGCGCAAATCGTTTCTTGGGCGCACCGCCGGCCAGCAGAACAGCAGCGATTGAAGCAGCTTGGCCCACGCAAGTCGTTACTACGTCCGGTTTCACAAACTGCATCGTGTCATAAATTGCAAATCCTGCCGTAATCGAGCCGCCTGGGGAATTGATGTAAAGCTGAATATCTCTTTCTGGATCTTCCGCTTGCAAAAACAGCATCTGTGCGGTCGCGAGGTTGGCCACATGGTCGTCAATTGGCGTTCCGATAAAAATAATATGTTCCTTGAGGAGCCGCGAATAGATGTCATAGGCGCGTTCGCCACGGCTGGTCTGCTCTACAACCATCGGTATAAGCGTCGTGCCGCGATATACGGGTTCGTCGTGATTTCTCATTTTTCTCGAGTATCCGTGATTTCTGGAAGTGGATTGGTAAGGCGGCCACAGGCCAGTTGACCGCTTCGCGGTCACCCTTCAAATGACCGGTTTCCGGTCACTCTTCAATTGCCTGCTGCTGCAGCCGCAGTACGAACATTGGCATTTTGCGCTAGCCAATCGAGAGTTTTATCGCTCCGCAGCTTAGCTCTCATCCTATCCAGCGCTCCCTGCTTTGTCAAACGCGCGCGAATTGCCTCTACCGATTCGCCACTATGGCTCGCGAGATGCTCCAGTTCGCGCTGGACTTCCTCTTCGGTCACGTCGATCTTTTCCACGGAAGCGATGCGGTCGATGATCAATTCAGCTTTCACGTCATCCTTTGCGCGATCGGCTTGCCGGCCGCGCAAGGCTGCCCAATCCAGATTCACGGCGCGCGGATCCACTCCTTGCTGTGCGAGTGATCTAACGACTCGCTCCAGCCGCACGTCCATTTGCTGCTGGACGAGCGAATCGGGAACAGGAAAGTCGTGCAGCTTCAACAGCTCACCGATAACTCGTTCTCGCTGCAGTTCCTTTTGCCGGTGATCCCGCTGATGCTCCAGACTCTCGCGAATCTTGGTTTTCAGTTCGTCGAGGGTTGTAGCGTCGCTTACGTCTTTCGCAAAGTCGTCGTTCAGCTCGGGGAGTTTCTTTGTTTTGATGCCGGTTACGTCCGCGGAGTAATGGAATTTCTTTCCCGCGAGCTTCTCATCCGGATAGTCGGCCGGATAGTCAACGTCAAATTCCTTGTGATCGCCGATATTCGCACCACGCAAGTTCTCGTTGAACGGCTCCATGGTCTCTTCGGCGCCGACGTGGCAGAGCACGCTGTCTGCCTGTAACGGCTCGCCGCCATCCTGCGGGGTTCCGATCAGTTTCAATTGCGCAAAGTCTCCGTTTTCAACGGGTCGCCCTTCCACGGGAGCAAAGGCCGCGGCGCGTTCCCGAGTCTCCTCAAGCGCTTTGTCGACGTCTTCATCCGTAATGTCCATCGGAGGCATTTCGATCTCAAGACCCTTGTACGCACCCAACTCAAAGTCCGGCAAAACGTCAAACACGGCGCGGAACTTCAGCGGCTGGCCCTCACTAAAGTCCAGTTTGTCAACCTGTGGCTGCGACACGGGATTCAGCTTCTGCTCTGCCACAGCTTTTTCGACATGTTCTGGAACCAGCGACTGCAACACTTCTCCCTTGATGTCCTCTGCGAACCGTCGCTTGATCAGTGCCACTGGCGCCTTCCCCGGACGGAACCCAGGAACCCGGGCAACGCGCGCAATCTCTTTCGCCACGCGTTCTGTTGCCTTCGTTACGTCTTCGGCGGGAATCTCCAGTTCCAGCTCACGCCGGCAAGTTGCTTCAGCCATGCCACGTTCCTCATTTCTATCGGATGGTTCTGTTCAGGGCAAATCAGGTAAGACGGGCGAGAAGTTACCCTGCAAATCGAAATACAAGTATAAGTTACGCTGCAGAAACGGTCAATTCAGAGCTGTCCATTCGCTACGTTCACCGCCGAATTTGCAAATCGTACCTTAAGAAGGCGGCATTTTTAGTTACACTGACTCGTTCCTTCGGAGAGCGCGTCTTGAAGAATTCTGCGGTCCTGCTCGTTCAGTGTCCCGATCAAAAAGGTCTCGACGCCGCGATTGCCGATTTCATCTTTCAGCACGACGGCAACATTCTGCATTTTGAACAGCATCAGGCTGGCGAAGAGCGCTTTTATCTTGCTCGCGTGGAATGGGACCTGAGCGGATTCCGGTTGCCACTGGACCAATTCGCGGAGAAATTCGCACCGGTAGCAAAAAAATTTGGAATGCAATGGAGCGTGGCCCTGAGCAGTTATCGTCCCCGCGTCGCGCTTTTCGTCTCCAAGTACGATCATTGCCTTGTGGACCTGCTCTACCGGCAACGTAACGGCGAGCTGGCTTGCGAAATTCCGCTCATTATCAGCAACCATGAGGACGTGCGACGCCACGCCGACTTTCACGGCGTTCCTTACCACGTCATTCCGGTCTCAAAAGGCACGAAAAGAGAAGCGGAAGTCGCTCAACAGCGGCTGCTTAGTGAACACAAGATCGATTTGATCGTCCTTGCCCGGTACATGCAAATCCTCTCACCAGAGTTCATCGAAAATTTTCCGCAGCGCATCATCAACATTCACCACTCGTTCTTGCCCGCGTTCCTTGGCGCCAAGCCGCACCAGCAAGCCTATGACCGTGGCGTAAAAATTCTCGGCGCGACTGCCCACTACGTCACGGAAGTTCTCGACGACGGACCGATCATCGAGCAGGGCGTGGTACGCATCTCGCACAAAGACGACTTGGATGACCTGGTAGAAAAGGGCAGGGACCTCGAAAAGGTCGTGCTATCTCGTGCCGTTCGCTGGCATATCGAGAATCGTATCTTGCTCTACGCAAACAAAACCGTGATTTTTGAGTAGTTTTTTTTCTTCGAAAACGCAGCTTTGTCTAATCTGCCGCAGCGTTTTCGGTTTGGTACGTTCCTCGCGTAAGATCCGCGTGCAGCAACCTGTGAAAGAGGTGTTCACCTGCTTCGCGACGCACAGATAGGCGCCCCGCCAGGTACGCGCGTGATGCCAAACCCTTCTGCACGGCATCGCAAATTGCCATGTCTTCATCCTGCACGACTTCACTCACACGAATGCTTTGGCGATTCCGCTCTTCCGCCGCCGCGCTGGTGTCACCAAAGTAGTAGTCAAACACTACGGCACACTTGTCTACTGCCAGCGGCAGAACCAGATTTGTGTCCATCACTCCTTCATACGCATTGATCATGAAATTTGGGTACAGCCAGAGATAGAACGCTCGACCGAGCCGCGTATTCGCCACGCTCGCTTCACTGCCTGAATCGGAGGACAGCGGGCTCGACTGCAAACAGGCCCGATCGAAATTTTCAATTGTGTAGCTGGTGTATTCGATCACGCTGCTCAGGCCTTTATGTGCGTGCGGCACGTGGTACCCGCCGTCCAGATAGTTGTCCACATACACTTTCCAGTTGCAGTTGAGTGTGTATATGCGGCGATCGAGGAAGTTCAACTTTTCGGTTAGCCGAAGCGGCGCGACGAGGTCCGGTACGTTGGCCAAAAAATCCTTCAACGATCCGGCCGAGCCATCGAGATTCACAAAAACAAAATTTTCCCAGGTGTCCACTGCGATCGCTACCAACCCATTTTTCGTGCGGTCGAAATCGCAAACGCCCTCAAATTCCACCATTCCTTTTAGCGTGCCATCATTTCCGTATGTCCAGCCGTGGTACGGACAACGAAATTGTTTCGCGCAACCCTGCACCTCGGTCACAACCGCAGCAGCGTGATGCCGGCACACGTTGTAAAATGCGCGCAATACGCCATCTTCTCCTCGCACAACAACGATTGGTTCATCGCCAAGTTCGACAGTGAAGTATTGGCCCTTCTCGCGAACCTGATCCACGCGTCCGGCAACCTGCCAGGTGTGCGCAAACACCCTCTCATTTTCCAGGCGCGCGATCCGCGGATCGAAATACCAGGGCGACGGAATCGTCGATGCCTTCTCGAGTGGATTCTCGGGCCGGTAAAGGCTTAGGAGTGAGTCGACACTGCGCTCCATGCTGGCTCCTTTGAATTGTTGCAAGCCGCGTCTGTCGCCAACCGCAACAAGTCAGAAGTTTCTGCGGCAATTTAATCGTGAATAAGGGGAATTGAAAAGAGGAAAGACTCCAGGCCCGCGCGAGGCAGTCCGATGAGCACGGTCTCGCCAGCAAGGGTCAAGAGATGGTGCGGGAGAGAGGACTTGAACCTCCACGGTTTTTAGGCCACAAGATCCTAAGTCTTGCGCGTCTGCCAGTTCCGCCACTCCCGCACTGTTGAGTACAAATGATTTATCGGTTTGTTTGAATTCAACAACCTGACAGTTGTCTCCAAATTGCGCTTCTTTCGATTTTGCATGACCTTCGCGGTTGCCGCAAGCTCGGTTTCGCTTCGCTTTGTTTTTCTATCTCTTGCGAAGGACTCCGATCACCTCGTCGAGAACCGTGTTGACCGCGGAAGTCTTGGGTTTCGCGTACAGGCGTACCGCGAGCGCTTGAAGCATGTAGTTGTTGTTCTGAAACGTCCTTAGTAAATCGTCCTTGGGAGGAGACTCATTCCACACCTTGCGATCGTTTTCATCAAGACTGGCAAGCCAGCGCTGAAAGCCCGGCGAGTCAAAATCCTTGCGGGCCACAGTTGCGACGATCGCGGCAGCGAGACGGTCCTGTTCTCCATATGAAAAAATTTGCTTTGCCGACGAGAGACGCTCCGAAATCGCCTGCAGCACGCGCGCTTGGTCTTCCACTTTGAAAAGCGGGTTGGCAGCCAAGGCGGCGAGCAGATCGGCGGTATGGGCAGTCGAGTGAATCCAGCCCTTGACGGGGTCGAAGCCGCGAAGATCGCGTTCTTGTCTCAAGTAAATGAGTGAGTCATCGAGCAGCTTGCGATAGCCCGTCTCTCCGAGAAAAGGCGACTTGAGATCGCGCTCGGCCAGAGCTGCAAGACACAGCACGGAAAACGAGCGCCGAAATACGCTGTCTGTGCCGGTTTCGCCGATACCGGCGCGTAGATTGTTCTCCCACTCGGACTCCAGCGAATTGAGCTCAGTTGCAGAGAGCTGATTTCGGTAGACGATCCAGACATCAAGAATGGAATACGCGAGATCGTCGCGAAGTTCCGGATCCGGAGAGCCAAGATATCCACTGAGTTCACGGACCAAGGAGAAAACCTGCTGTCCTTTCGGGATCGCGTAGTGATTCTTGGCGATGTCGCGCCAAAACTGGCGATCGTGGACAGGTTCGCTCTGTAAGTGGCGATCGGGAGCAGTTGCCAAGCTGACGGTGGCTGCAAGTAAGAGTGTGAGAGCGGCTGCAAGAAAGTGGCAGGTCCACTTCATGTGTGGAGGCTCCGGATGTGTGAACGTCGAGTGGGACGGCTGATTTCACGTTAGACGCGACATTACCGGAAAAGGGAGCCAAGCTGGCGCTCGCGTTCGGAAAGCAGCTCAGCGGGTGGAACAGAGAGCCGAAGTCCATTGGGTGACCGCGTGGAGGTGCGTTCGTGCTTCTTCAAGGGCGGCGCGGCGGGCGAGCAGTGCGATACTCGCTTTTTCGAGTTCGGAGCGAAGATCCGTAGGGAGACGCAAGTAGTGGCCCCGAATTGAAACAATTTCCGCTTTGTGATCGCATATCTTTTGAACAATTCGTCAGTCTTACTTAATTCTGTTATTGATACGGTGGTTTCCTAGCGGGACGCGTAGGCTGATTTCACCTTCAGCACGCGAATTTCCGTACAGACGCAAAAAAAAAGCGCCCCAGAACGTCGGGGCGCTTTTTCTGCTTTTGACAGAAATGATGTTACCGGGGCTTTTGCATCCCATTCGAATCGGGCGCCAGGGATGACATACCCATAGCCTCAGTCGCTGAATGAGCGCTGCCATCGAGGGTGAAAAGTCCCTCGGTTGCAGAAACGGCAAGCAGCGAACTGCTGCGGCCTGCACGTACGAGAGGGAAGTAACCTTCGGCAACAGGATCGTTCACCTTTTGCCAGGTTTTTCCGGAGTCGAATGAGGCAACCAGTCCGCGCTTTTGTAGCGACGCCAGCCGGGCATTGCCGGCCCCGGCCACATCCTGGAATTGCAAGTCGTGAATATCGGCACGGCTCCAGGTACGCCCTGCGTCGTGCGAAGTATAAAGGCCCATGTTCGAAGTGACGAAGAGATTTTGGTCATCCATACGGCGCAGGTGAAGATTTCCAGCTGAGGCAAAGGAGAGTTCCTTCGCATCCCAGTGCGCTCCGCCATCGGCTGAGTACATAAGGTTCTTCTGAGAGACGGCCCATACTTGCGAGCCGTCGGCGGAAACCTCGAGCGATTGCGCCGGCTGTTTTACCAAAGCTTCGTTGGACACCTGCTTCCAGGTTGCACCTTTGTCCCTTGAAACCAGCACTCCACCCGTGGTCGCCGCAAACCATTGATTGGCGCCGAATGTGAGTTCGTTTACCTGAAACGCCAGGAGTTGCGGCACGACTTTTTTTGCCAGCGGTTTCTTGGCAACGGGCGCGGTTTTCTTTCCCTTTGCGGTTTTCGCGGAGGTCTGCGCAACCGGCGTAGCAATGGCTTCGGGAACGAATAGCCCCGCTTTCACCCATTTACCAGCGGTCTCTTCGTATTTCATGAAGCCGCCGTTAGCGAGCGAGGCCCACCAGCCATTCGGCATGGCATAAACGTGGCGAACGTCGGAGCGCTTCAGTCCTGGTCCAAGCGTGGTCCAGCTGGCGCCGCCGTCCTTGGTAACAAGGAACGCATTGGTGTCGAAAGTCAGCACAACCAACGAGCGGTCGGGATGTTCGCGATCAATCGCGACATCCAGGATGTGTTGATGATGGAACCCGTTGTTCGACGCAACGAAGCTTGCGCCGCCGTTTTCGCTGATCTGCACGCCTTCGCGTTCCGTGCCCAGAATCACCCGTTGCGGATTTTTCGGATTGATCAGAATTGCGTTGACAACCCAATCGCCCGGCGTAGTGCGCTTCCACTCTCCACCTTCATTGGTCGTCTTCCACAGTCCGCTCGTGGTGCCGGCATAGAGAGTATCGGGATGCTGCGGATCCTGCTTAATCAGTTGCGTGCGCCGAAAAACAAACGGAATGCCGCTATAACGCTTCCAGTTCTGTCCCGCGTCAACGCTGTGGTAAATGCCGGAACAAGCCGTGGCGTGCACGTTCGAAGGATTCGATGGATCGACGACGATGCTCATCACGTCTGAATCGTCGATCATGCCTTTGACCACTGGCGACCAGTTTTTCCCGCCGTCCGTAGTCTTCCAGGGCAGGTGATAGGTTCCCGCGTAAATAATATTTGCGTCTCTAGGATCGAATGCCACGGAATCAAAGTTTCGCAGGTCATCGTGATTTGCTGGCGTGATTCGCTCCCACGTGGTTCCGTCGTCAGTCGAACGGTAGACCCCGGTAAGCGAGCCGGCAACAAACAATTTGGGATTCGTCGGGGCTTGCGCAAGCGCGCGCACTGTCTCCTTCCCTAGACCGACTAGTTTCCAGCTGCGGCCCGAATCATCGCTGCGATATACGCCGCCCCCACCCGAGTACAAACTCCATGTGCTTGCATAAAGCCGCTTGGAATCGCGCGGATCAACGATAATGTGCGTGATGACGTCATCCTGACCGGCGCCAATTCTGCTCAAAAGATTCCAGTGTTGCCCCTCATCGTTCGAAACGAAAACGTGGCCGTCCGACGTTCCCAGATAAACCTTGTTTGCATCGTGCGGGTCAGCTTCAAGAGAAATGACCGTACCGCCCGCCGGGCCGACCTGCCGCCACTGTTGCGCAGATGTGGAAACCGTTGCAGCCAGGCTCAACGCTAAAATGCCCATCCACTTTGCATTCATATGAGTTTTGATTCTCCCAGAGCGCAGCTGCGCCCACAAGACAGGAGTCTAGGCTAGGACTCGCTTCAGTAGCGACTGTCCTAACGGTCAGATTTGGGGCATGTTAGTTACAGTCCTAGTACTTTCGGAAGCCAGCGAGTTTTGCTGGGCAACTTAATTTCCACTTCGGTGTTTTACTCCGCTAGAGGGCGGTTTATCCTCCATCGGAGCAGCTTCATCAAATTAGGGAAGCGGGTCCGATCGTTAGGGGATTAGGCTTATGAATATTAAACGGATTTGGTCTCAAACCAGGTTTTACCCGCTGCTGCTGGCAGGAGCTCTCGCGTTTGGCGCGACTGCCGTTCTAGCTCAAGACGCCCCATCCAACGACCAGAGCGGAATTTACAACGAGCAAGGCAATGAAAATTACGACGCCCCAGAGAACGGTCAGGATCCACCGAGTCGCGTCGCGCGCTTGAGCTATGTCGATGGCTCGGTTTCGTTTCAACCTGGCGGACAAGGGGATTGGGGTCAGGCAACTCGCAATCGTCCTGTGACGATCGGCGACAAGATCTGGGCGGACAATAATTCTCGAGCGGAACTTCAGGCGGGTCAGGCTTCCATCCATGTTTCAAGCAATACCGCGTTGTCATTTTTGAATCTGGATGATCAGACCACACAAATGCGCTTAGCCGAGGGCTCCATCAATTTCCGGATTCGTGAGCTGCGCGAAGGCGATGTCTATGAAGTCGACACACCGAATCTTTCGTTTAACGTGACTCAAGCGGGCGCATTCCGCATTGACGTAAATGAAAATGGCGATGGCACTCGCGTCACGGCAATTCGCGGCGAAGGCGAAGTTACCGCAAACGGTCAGACGTATACCGTTCACGCGGGCGAGCGCGGAGAATTCAATGGCACAGACCATGTCACCTATTTCATCTCGGGCGCGCCACAACCCGATGAATTCGATCGTTGGTCGAACGATCGAGATCTGAAAGAAGATAATTCCGTTTCTGCGCGTTACGTCTCGCGCGACGTTCCGGGCTACAGCGACCTCGACGACAACGGCTCATGGAATGAAGAACCGGACTACGGCCCGGTTTGGTATCCGTCGACTGTGGACGTCGGCTGGGCGCCTTACAGCTACGGTTATTGGAACTACGTTGGCCCGTGGGGATGGACGTGGGTTGATTATTCGCCTTGGGGTTTCGCTCCATTCCACTATGGCCGTTGGGCCTACATTGGTAGCCGATGGGGCTGGTGCCCCGGTCCGTATTACGCGCGTCCGATTTATGGACCGGCGTTCGTCGGTTTCATCGGTGGCTCGCATTGGGGTGTCGGTTTTGGCGGGGGATTTGGCGGCGGAATCGGTTGGTTTCCACTTGGCCCACGCGAACCATTTCATCCTTGGTACCACGCCAGCGGCCGCTACTACCGTAACGTGAATTTCAACAATACGTTCATTCGCAACACGACAATCATCAACAACCGCAGCAGTAACTTTAACTACGCGTACGCGCACAACACGCGCGCTGTGACGGTCGCCTCGCACAACAACTTCGTGAACGGCCAGGCCATCAATCGTGGCGCATTTCACGTGACCGAAGCCTCATTGCGCGGCGCGCAGGTAAGCAATCGCGCGAATTTTTCGCCTAACCGCCAGAGCTACTTCGGCGCCGCGGGCATGCATGGCAATATTGCTCGTCCTTCGGCCGCCATTCAAAACCGTCCGGTGATGGCGCGCACGTCGCCTGCAGCAGCGGCTCATATGCCAGTTCGCACGTTTAGCGGAAATTCTCAAGGGGGCCGTGGCGCGTTTAGTAATGGTAATTTTGGCGGCGCGCGCGCACCAGTGATGGGCCGCACCGCGGAAACGGGTGCTGCGGCCAACCGTAACCGACCCTCTTTCGCGCAAGGCGGACAGCCTAACGCGGCTGGATCTTCCCGCCAGCGTGAGCTGTCAAACGACAAGCCTCAATCGCATATGCGTAATGCTCCTGCCGACTCCGGATTTAACGGAGGCACTCGTGGCCAAGCCAATGCCGGTAACAGCCGCAACTGGTCCGCGCAAGGGACTACTACAGATCGCGGCCGTGCGCCTTCGGGTTTCGGCTCGAACTCTCCGCGCGGTACATCGATGAACCATTCCGATCGGCCATCGTGGGCCTCCGGCTCAGGTGGCAATGATCGCTCCGGTTACTCGGTGAGCCCGCGCCCGAGCAATTCGGGCAACCGGCCTGACCGCACGAACTCTAACCGTGGCAGCTCCCGTTCGTTCGAGGCTCCGCAACGGAGTTCCGGACCTTCGAATAACCGCCCCTCATATAACCCGAATTCGAATCGCGGATTCTCTCAGCCGCGTTCCTACAGTCCACCGCAGCGAACTTACAGTCCGCCGCAACGCTCTTACTCTTCGCCGTCGCAACCGCGAACCTACTCGGCCCCGTCGGGCCCGTTACGTACTTACTCCCCTCCGAGCCGCGGATATTCAGCGCCGAGTCATAGTTCCGGCGGCGGGGGCACGTATCACGGCGGTGGTGGTGGCGGTTCCCAAGGCGGCGGAGGCGGACCACGTGGCGGCGGGAGTAGCTCGCGCAGCGGTGGAGGCGGCAATGGCAATAGCCACGGAGGCGGTTCGCCTCGCGCTCGTTAAGTTTCCCATTCAGCAGCTACAGTTACCGGGGCCTGCTCCAAAGAGCAGGCCTTTTTTTCAGTGTTTCGTTTTAATGTGTCCCTGAGACGTCCTCTTGGGTACACCCGCCTGGCCGCAACTCCTTCCTATGTTTCGGGTTAGATCAAGTATAGGCACCCTACCCATCAGGTGATTCCGGCTTGGAAACTCAAGCAATCTCCGGATGGCACAAGTGCAGGAGGCGGGTGGTATTGTGAAAGAAACTCGCGAGACCCAAACCCATTTTACAAGTTGCGAGGTAGCTGACCTGGAAATTTATTGTGCTTCAGGAGAGATCGAATATGAGAAATAACGCCGCAAGATGGTTAACGCTTTTCACGGCCATGTTGGCACTTTCTTTTCTGGCAAATCCAAGGATCGCTGCCGCCGCGGACGATGATGATCCTCCCGCCCGTGCGGCACGTTTGAGCTTCGCAGGAGGAGCGGTCTCCTTCGAACCAGCTGGCACGGACGAATGGGTCGATGCTGTCGTAAACCGCCCGATGACAACTGGAGACAAGCTCTGGACCGACCGCGATGGGCGCGCCGAAGTTCGCATCGATTCCTACGGCCTTCGCCTTGGCCCGCAGACAGGATTTTCCTTTCTCAATCTTGATGATAATACGGTGCAGATTCGTCTGACCGAAGGCTCGCTCAACATCCGCGTCCGGCGCCTTGAGGACAACGACACACTAGAGATCGACACGCCCAATTTGGCGTTCAACGTTCTGCGTTCCGGTTCTTATCGCATTGACGTAAACGAAAATGGCGACACAACTGTCGTCTCTGTTCGTGACGGCCAGGGTGAAGTTACCGGCGGAGGCTCGGCATATCCAATACACGCCGGAGATTCCGTGACCTTCAGCGGTACAGATCAACTCAGCGCCGATGTGCAAAACTACGAAGGCAATGACGATTTTGACCGTTGGTGCAGTGACCGCGACCGGCGCTGGGATCGTTCGACGGCGCCAAAGTATGTTTCCGACGATGTTGTTGGCTATGAAGATTTGGACGAATATGGCGGTTGGAACTCCGTGCCGGAGTACGGCACAGTTTGGTTTCCTCGCACCACGGTTGCCGGTTGGGCACCTTATCGTTACGGCCACTGGGTCTGGGTTTCGCCTTGGGGCTGGACTTGGGTGGATGACGCACCTTGGGGCTTCGCCCCGTTCCACTACGGTAGATGGGTTACGGTAGGCGGTGTGTGGGGTTGGGTACCATCTCCCCCGCGTCCAGCGGTCGTAACCGTGGCGTATGTACGCCCCGTTTATGCTCCTGCCCTTGTCGCCTGGGTTGGAGGCTCTCATTTTGGAGTTGGCGTAGCGGTTGGCGGTGCTCCTTCCGGTGTGGCATGGTTCCCGCTCGGCCCTCGTGACGTCTATTGCCCGTCCTATCACGTCAGCCCGCGTTACGTGGAACGCGTGAACGTTTCGAACACCGTGATCGTAAACCGCACCCAGGTCACCAACGTCTACAACAACGTTTACGTGAACAAAACAACGAACGTGACAAACATCACCTATCAAAATCAACGCGAGAACAACGCCGTGACCGCTACATCGCAGGCGTCGTTCACCTCCGCTCAGCCCGTGGGCCGGAATATGGTCCGTGTGAATGCGCGTGAAGTCGCCTCGGCACCTGTCGCCCCGATGACAAACGTTGCTCCACAGCAGCGTAGCTTTGCTGGCGCTACTGGGCCGGCGAGAGCCCGCCCGCCCGCCAACGTGGTTGCGCGCCCGGTCGTGGCCAAAGCCACGCCCCCGCCGCCTCCAGCTTCCGCTGCAAAGCAGGTGCAGGCGGTGCAGGCGAATGGCGGGCGTCCTCCGGCTGTGTCCCGGATTCGTGAAGCTCAGCCGGAAGCAGCGAACCCTAACGTGAAAATTGCGGCGGCCGCGAAACCAGCACCGCTTCCTGCCCGCGGGAATCGGCCGGCTCCGAATACAAATCAACCTCCGGCGCAGCCCAATGCGAATCAACCTGCGGCGCGGCCGAATGCAAATCAACCTCCGGCGCAGCCCAATGCGAATCAACCTGCGGCGCGGCCGAATGCAAATCAACCTCCGGCGCAGCCTAATGCGAATCAACCTGCGGCGCGGCCGAACGCAAATCAGCCTCCAGCGCAGCCTAACGCGAATCAACCTGCGGCGCGGCCGAACTCGAATCGGCCTGAAGAAAGACCGAATCCGAATCGTCCGCCCAGCGCGAACAATCCGAACCAGCCAAATGCGAATCGCGCGAATCCAAGTCAACCAACGCCAAATGAGCCAGCCCCAAATCAGCCGGCGGCTCGACCGAACCCGAATCAGCCTGCCGAAAGACCGAACTCGAATCGGCCTGAAGAAAGACCGAATCCGAATCGTCCGCCCAGCGCGAACAATCCGAACCAGCCAAACGTGAATCGTACGAATCCAAGTCAACCAACGCCAAATCAGCCGGCTCCAAATCAACCAGCGGCTAGACCGAACCCGAACCAGCCTGCTGAAAAACCAAAACCGAATCGGCCTGAAGAAAGACCTACCCCGAATCGTCCACCGGCTGCCAATACTCCGAATGAGCCCAATCCAAATGCGAATCGTCCAGCCAATCGTCCGCCGAACGACCGCCCGTCGGCAGCGCCACCTACGGTCGATCGGCAAGCAGAGCAGCGGCAACAACAGCAGCAGCTAGAAAAGCAGCGCCAGCAGGAGCAACAGCAGCAAAGGATGGAGCAACAAAGAGCGAACGAGCAACGCCAGCAGCAAATGCAAAAGCAACAGCAACAGCAACAGCAAAAACCGCAGCAGAACGAACGAAAGGAAGTTCAAAAGCAACAACCGCCGCCGAAGCAGCAAGAGAATGCCAAGCCGCAGCCGCCAAAGAAGGAAAATAAGGAAAATAAGGAAAATAAGGACCGTCCACCTTCACGCTAACGTGAAAACTGTCCGTCCATAAAAAGGAGCGGCTCTTATCGCCGCTCCTTTTTACTTTCAGCGTCCGCCCACATTCGAACCGTGCTTCACCCGTCTGTTCCTCACCTGTGATATCTTCTGAAAATCCCATGTCTTCCGCGCCGCTTACTTCACTTGATTTTCGCCGAGCCCTCGGCCAATTCGCCACGGGAGTGACCGTCGTTACTGTTGAGAGCGCTCCAGGGCGGGTGCACGGCATGACCGCCAACTCCTTCACATCAGTGTCACTCGATCCGCCGCTCATTTCCGTGTGCGTGGACCAGCGCGCTCAATTGCTCCCTTTGATTCAAGAGAAGCGCGTCTTTGGCATTAACGTTTTGAAGGAGGACCAGCAGAAACTTTCAGAATTTTTTTCTTGCGCCGAACAGCCGGAGACCGAAGAGGCGAGTCTGAATGTCCACTTCCGGTGGACGCCGGAAAATATTCCGCTGATGGAAAATGTTCTCTGCCAAGTGGCCTGCCGCCTGCACGCTACACACGTCGCTGGCGATCACACCATTGTCGTCGGTGAAGTCCTCCACGCCCAACTCCATTCCGGCCAGCCGTTGCTTTTTTTTCGTGGCAGATATACACGGCTCGCGTCCTGATTCCTGTCGCGGAGCTGCCTTAGTGATGCCCGCCGATCGGATCTCTTTTGACTCCGTACTCCGCGCCCCATTGATCCGTCATCTCATTGCGAATCTCCCAAAGCTGCGGGAAAAATTTGTGGCGCATCCCGTCCTCGAGAATTTCCACGGGCCGCCCTTTTAGCGACTTCGATCCGAATCCGATCGTCCGATGAATCAGCTGCATGTGCTCGAATCGGAATTTCTGGAACAGCTCGTCGAATTCCGCCAATGCCTCGGCAACCACATAGGAGTCGCCGTGGTCGTACTGCGAATTGTAAATTTTATCGATGGTCAGTCCGTGCTTATGCAAATAGGTCTCTTCAAACGAATTCCATATCGGCTGGTACATCTTTAGAAGTGTTCGGAATCCCGGTGACTCCTGGCCGCTGCCATTTCCCAGGCGCTGGCGAATGGCCTGGTATTCCTTCGGCGACATCGTCTCGAGCAACGCGATCTGTTCAATCATCAGCCGTTGAATTGCGTGAATTCGGCGGAAAAGCGTCAACACGCGATTGGTATTTTCCTGCTGCAAGTACTCGTCAATATCCAGCAGCGTGTACGCGATCAGTTTCATCCAGAGCTCTTCCACTTGATGCACCAGCTGGAATTGCAGTTCATCCTTGTTGCAGAGCTCCGCGTAATCTGTCTGGCAGCTGAGCAGCGCCTTCGTCTGCAGGTAAACTTCATAGTCCAGCGTGCCCTCTCCGTTCATGATGGCGTAAAACTGCTCTCTGTTCACGGTCGTCCTCCAGCCTGGCGATTACGTTGAATTTCTTTTGTGGGAGAAGAAATGTAAGGAACGCTCTGTCTGCCGTTTGCGGTGGCCGCGCCTCAACGTTCGGAATTTCCCGATGGTCGCGCCGGTTCAGCCGAGTCGCCAGTCTCTTTACGGTGGCTTTTCACTTCGCGAAGCGTGTAAATCGGTTTGTTCTGCGATTCGTAATACGTGCGTGCCATGATTTCACCGAGCAGTCCCATCGAAATAAATTGTATGCCGCTGACCAGAAGTGCGATGGAGAGCAGCATCAGCGGCCCGTGCTCTTGCATCACGGAAATGTGATAGAAAAGTTTTTTAAACACCACGTACGCACCAATGAGTGTCCCAGTGCCCGCGCCAAACAGCCCCAGCAATCCGAAAAATTGCAACGGCCGCGTTGAATAATCCAGCAGAAATTTGACGATCAGCAAATCCAGAAATACGCGAATTGTCCGCCCGATGCCATAGTTCGACTTGCCGCTTTTTCGCTCCAGGTTTTCAATCGGCACTTCCACAATCTTTGCGCCGGTAGTGCTTGCCAATGCTGGAATAAACCGGTGTAACTCGCCGTACAATTGAATTTCCTGAATGATTTCGCGCCGGTACGCTTTGAACGTCGTTCCGAAATCGTGCAAATCCACGCCAGACAACTTGGCCATCATCCAGTTCGCGGTGCGACTCGGAATCTGCCGCATCAGCCAGTGATCCTTGCGCGCATACCGCCAACCGCTTACCAGGTCGTAGCCTTCTTCAATTTTCTCCAGAAAACGCGGAATCTCTTCCGGGTCGTGCTGCAGGTCGCCATCCATCGAGATGATGATGTTGCCGCGCGCAAAGTCGAATCCTGCTTTCAATGCTGGCGTCTGCCCAAAATTCCGCCGCAAACGAATCAGGTTTACTCGCCGGTCGTGCTCGTAAATTTCCGAAAGTACGCGAAAAGAATTGTCCCGGCTGCCGTCGTCCACGAACACCAGTTCGTAGGGCTCGCCAATCGAGTCCATCACTTCCGTCAGCTTCATGTACAGAGGAGGAATATTCTCCTGTTCGTTGAAGAACGGAACGACGATCGAATATCGAATTTCGGGTTCGCTGCTCATGTTCCTAATGCGCCAATCTCCTGATAGTTTATCAGGCGAATCCCCAGCGCCGCGATACTTTTTCGGATCTCTTTGTCCGTCAGTATCTCCAGCTCCGTTTGCCGCGATTTCTGCAGCCGCGTTGCCGTGTTTTGCAGTTCTGCATCGGCGTAACCGGGATGGCACATCAGTTCCGTCGTTCCGTCTGGGAGACTCGCCAGCAACTGCAGCACGCCTTCCCTGGTAAGAACTCCGGTCTGTGCGATCCCGCAAAAATAGTCGGCGGTCGCGATGCCAGACCGCTCCGCCATTTCCCGCGCATCCCGTGCCAACAGCTTCAATCCGCGTGCCTGTACTCCTTGCTTCAGCATTATGCTCTTCGATTCGCTGCCGCCGGTCAGCGCGGCTCGAAGGCTCGACGCTTCATGCGAAACTCTTACCGCTTCGATGCCATGCTTTCTTGCAAGGCGTAACGCAATTGCAAACAGTCCCGGTAACATCTGAACGTGTTTGTGGCCGTCGAGATGCGTCGGGCGAATCCCTGCGGCGCAAACCTTTTCGATTTGCGCGCCCCATTCGATCTCTACGTCTTTGGCATCGAGACTTTTAGCAGTCAATCGAAACAGTAGTGTCTCCGGTCCGCCGGTAAATTCGCCGGATTCGCTCACCAGGGTTTTTACTTTTGCCGGGGGCGCGACGGGTTTTCCATCGCTCAAATTCAAGTGTACGCCCACACCGAGTCTCGGTAATTCGCGCGATAATCGAACGCCGTCATCAAATGCGCATCCGTTCGCCAGCAGGGAAGTGCTGGTTACGATGCCGTTCCGGTGCGCTTCCGAAATTCCGCGGTTCACTCCCGGCGTCCAACCCAGATCATCTGCATTAACGATCAAATTCTTCATCCGAGTGCGTCCAGCCTGACCTTTCGTACAGCTACCTGATTGCAGCCGCGTCTACTTCCGTACCATTGACCGCGTTTCCGCTCAACTCTAGCATGCCCTTAAGAGGCAAGAATGCAGGTTAAAACTAACGAGCAAAAACGCACATTTCTGAAGGACGTTGGCAACCGTTACAGCGAGAAGCGCCGCGGCAACCGCATGAATTCGCGCGTCCGCGTTCGCGCAGAGTGGGAAGCTGAGGGCAAAAGCGCCAGCGCCGAAGCGTTCACCCGTGTAGTGAATCCGTACGGCTGCATGGTGATCCTGAAGAATTCTCTTGAGCTTAACCAACGCCTGTCTCTAACTAACCTGGCGACGGGTACGAGCAACGCTTCCGTAATCGTTTGGAAAGGGAATCCTCGTCCCGAGGGCTGGGAATACGGAATTGAGCTCGTTGCTCCGGATATGGATTTTTGGGGATTAGAACTGTGAAGCCGCCAGTCACTACGAGACAATACGCGCCAAGTTCGCCAAAACCTGGACTCACGCGTCCGCTAACCTCTGAAGAACGTCGCCGCGCGCAGCGCGTTTTGCTTCGCGTGTCGGTTCGCATCAGACTCGCCGGTAAAACTCAGGCCATCGAAGGTGCCACTCACACGGTGAGTGCCACCGGCGGACTCATCGCGCTTTCCGAAGCGCTTCCACAGGGAACCAAACTCACCATCGAAAACATCACCACGCAGAAAATGGTCGAAGCTCACGTGGCTCGTCCGCCGCAATACAGTTCAGAGGGTTCATTGGTGCCGATCGAATTTTCCGCGCCGGCTCCCAACTTCTGGAATGTTTTTTTTCCACCCGTCATCAACTGAGCCCGTTTAACCCTGGCTCGATTCTTCTTGCCTCGTAAAGGCACAGCACTGCTGTGCCCCTCTTGCTTTATTGATCGAAGTTCTACGACAGGCTAATGGACAGTGATGGTAGTCGAGCCGGTTGATCCTGCGTAGTTGGTGTCGCCACTGTATTTTGCAGAAATGCTGCGGCTCGATCCCCCGCCACTTGAGCTTCCGGTCCCACTGCAACCAGCCAGCGCCACTGCCGCCATCAGGAAGAATGCCAGACCGGCGTATGCGTATTGTTTCCGCCGAGCGGCTAGCTTCACGGCCATCAAGAAGCTAAAGATCGCAAGCACCGCCGCCAGCCATGCCAGCAGAACAAATGGCGTGCTGCGCGGACGCAAGTCAATGAATCCCGGCGGCAGGGAAGAGAGCGTCGTAGTCAACGTTGCCGTGCACGAAGCACCCACAAACGTTCCCGAACTGTTCGTAGTTGCACCCGCTGGTGTGCATGTTGCTGCCGCTCCCAGATTGCTGCTTCCGTTCAAAAACTGCACCGTGCCCGTCGGTCCTTGCGCAGAGTTACTGTTTGAACTTACCGTGGCCGTCAGCGTCACGCTCCCACCGGACGTAATGCTGGTCACGCTTGGCGTCACGCCAGTCGACGTCGTCGCCTGCGTAATCGTGACAGACAACGAGTTACTGCTCGTCTGCGAGTTGTAACTGCTCGTCGCGTCTGCTGTGTAGGTCGCCTTAATTGCGTGCGCTCCCACGTTTAACTGGATCGGTTGATCTTCCGTGAATCCCCGATCGTTCAACCGCGAGGTGCTGGAGGCATGTGAATTCTGCGCGTTCGGGAAGTCGTTCAATGCGCTAGTGCCATCGAACAGGTTCACCGTGCCAGTTGGGCAGGTTCTCACCCGATTGCCGCTGCTATCCGTGCATAATCCTGAGCTCGAGCCGGCAACATCCACTCTCAAGGTGTAATCCGAACCGTACTGGACATTCTGCGCAGCCGTGCTGATCCCCGCCACGGCGCCCGAGCTCGTGAACGTGACAAAGCTAACCGTCACCGCGCTGTTCTGTTTCAACAAAGTTATGGTAATAGCCGAAGATTCACTCGGTGCGAACGTCCCATCTCCGCTGTAGTGCGCTTTTACTGTATAGGTTCCTTGCGGCAGCAAAGCTGCGGCGAGCGAATACGACCCGCCGCTGAGGACGCCCGAAGTCAAAGGCGCACTCGTTGTGGCATTTTCCAGAATCACTACTCCCGTGGGAGTTCCGCCGCTGCCCGTGACCGTGCCCGTCAGGTTGCCGGAAACCGAGCCCGCGGTGCCCGTAACCGAAGCTGGACTCAGGGTCGTGCTTGTGGAGGTGCCCGATGCTGTTGCTGTGGTCCATTTGCTAATCAGGTTGGCCACATTGACCGAACCAAGTCCCGTCGCAAGGTCATAACCTATTCCCGTTGCGAACGCTGGATTTCCGCCCGAGACGATGACTCCGAATCCGCCACTGCTGGTTTTGCTGCAATTTGTTGAACCACCTGTGCACGGAACGGAAATATTGCCTTTTGTGATGTCATTGAAGACGCAAGTCGTATTGCTCGAACCGCCGCTCGTACCGCCGCTTGAATTGCAGCTCGAAAATGTCTCGCTCTTTGCCAGCGAGTACAGAGTTATGTTCGCGTTGCCTTGCCGCTGTCCGGTCTTCTGATTGACCAAAGCAATAATTCCCGCGAAGGTCGGTGCCGCGGCCGAAGTTCCTCCTACCGCTTGAAAATCATGGAACGGCGAAGTCGTGGTAAACGTCGTCAGATTGCAGCCAGTGTCTCCTGTGATATCTGCATCCGATTCGCATACGATGTAGAAACTCTTGTTCTGCCCATCGCTAGAAAATAACGACACGTCCGGCAAGTCTCGCGCAGTGGTATCACCGAATCCTGTCTGCCACGGCGCCTGCGTTTTCGTGTATATGCTGCTCGGTCCGCCGCTTCCGGCAACAATGTTCAGCGGGGAAGTTGTGCTCGTCGCCGAGGCGTTGGCACAAACAGTTAGGTTGCCGGCAGTAGCGGCATTCGCGCAGGAATCGTTCCAGGCTGTCTCCGGGATATATCCTTTCGCGGATACCTGTGTTGAGCTCCCGTTTGTAGAGTTCCAGAACGTCGTTTGAAGATTGGCCTGATCGAAATCCGTGCCGCCCATCGCCACGTTGTACGGTGTGGACGCGATGCCGCTCACTGCAATTCCTTGTGTGGCCGACGACTGGGAATTAGGGTCGTCGCAGCCCGCCGAGCCATTGTCGCCAGCGGAAACCACTACCGTGATGCCTTGCGCTGCCGCTTGCTGCCAAAGCGCATTGTAAAATGCATTCCCGGCTGTTCCGAGACCGGATTCGCACGCCCCATAGCTTTCGCTCAGCACCGGCGCCACGTTGTTGTCGACGATATATTCGGCCGAAGAATCTACTCCGCCAATACCGTCCGTATCCGTGAACGGTGTTGTGACAAGAATGATTTGTGCTTTTGGCGCGACCGCACCTGCCCACTCCACGTCCAAATCCGACTCACCCTCATCACCCGACACTAAACCGGGATCGGCGCCATTGAGGATGATTTGCGGATCATTCGTGGGTAATCCAAAAATGGAGCGGAAATCGCGAACATCCTGAAGATTGATGTTTGACTGTCCCACGACAGCGATGCTCTGACCTGTCCCGTCGAAGGTTGATGGGACGTTGTAAATCTTGGCAAAGTCCGCGGGCCCCACGCCATAAAAAGTTCCGTTCACATCAGTAAATGTAAACAAAGGCGTAATTTGCCCCGTCGAAGCGTCGCGCCGGAATTTCCCCAACCTGTGGAGCATCGGTTTCGGCCGAAAATTATTTAGCCCAACGACCCCGCCCACCACAGGCGCCAGCGCCGACGGAATCTGCGGCTCCTGCATATTCGCAAAATGCTCCTCGGCGTTTACCGATAGCCGGTGCATTTCCGTATGAAACGCGTTCCGGACCTGCGACGCAGTGCCATTGAATTCGATCAGCGTTCTTCCGTTGTTTACTCTCAGCGACGTGAATCCCTGCGAATTCAGCCAATCCTTCACAGCCTGCAAATCGGATTCGGCCGGACCAAACTGTTGTCCAAATTCCTGTGGTGTCAGCCAGGCATGAAATTTCGACGAATTGAGATCCTGTTGATCGGCGAGCAGCCGCTGCAGCGCGGCCTCCTGGTCCGCGCTCCGCTGCAGCAACACATGCATTCTGGTCACTGGTTGCGGCTCGGGCAGGGAGCCGCGGTCGTTCGCGGGCCGCGCCATCGGATGCACGTTGCCACGCAGCGTCACCACTTTATCGTTCTGGACGGCCTCGACAATTCGCGCCTGGGGAGCTACATTCTGTGCCCGCGCGATTCCACCAAGGCACAAGCTCGCGCTTAACAAAGTCACACACGCCGCACACAAATCTTTACGCTGGAAAACTTTCATCGTTGGACCCACCCGACTTGGGATCTGTAGCTTTTGCGCAGGCGTTCGCCAGAATCAGCCGCTGCCTTCATTCGAACACCGTTTGGTGCCAGAGGTTGCTCTGGCGACCAAAAAAAACGGCGGCAACTCGCAATCATCGTAATACAAACTTCGGTGGGCAAGTCTCTAGGTTGTCTCTCTTTGTACTGGGACCTGACGATTTCTTGTCTTCGCAGTCGCGCTCGTCGCTAGCCTACTGCACGCCTACATTCGCTTGAATGGTGTGAACATCGCCGCCCGTGGCGCCCTGGATGGTAACAGGGAAAGTTCCTGTAAGAATTTGCATGAGTGGGGCAGATGTCGAAGCGAGATTATTCGAGTCACCGCTGTAAGACGCCGTGATCTGGTAGATTCCCGGATTGTTGATATATCCCTGGCCTGTTTGCGCCTGACCGTTGACGGGCGGGAAACCGCCTGCGATCGGATTGCCGAAATTGTAGAACGAGACTGTGCCGGTCAGAGGCTTGTTCGACGTAACGGTCGCGGTAATCAGGAACGGCGCACCTGCCGCGACCCTCGCATTTGATGTTGTCAACGTGATGGTGGTGGGACCTGGAGGCTGGCCGCTTCCACCTGGAGGTGTTGAAGTTCCTCCTCCCCCGCCGCAACCGAGCAAAAAGCTCACCAAGCAAAGCGCGCAGAAACCAAACGCTAGACGGTACCGCTTCACCTTGCCTTGCATTCGCGAGAAAAAAAGTGCGCATAGTCCGGTCGCGAAGCTCAGCCACCACCAACTGGGCCGCGGAGCCAGAAAAACGATTGCCCGGCGTCCCTGGTTTCTGATTACGTTTGCAGGAAGAGTTACTGATGGCGTCAGCGTCAGATTTGCGACGGCAGCCGAGCCGTTAAGACTGACCTGCAGCGGGCTCAACGCGATCGTGTAACCGGAAATAACAATTGGTGACAAGGAAAGTGTGACGGCACTCGGAGTCTGGCTTGCTGGCGTTATCGTGATTTGTGCTGAGCCCGCTTGTCCTGCTACCGGCACAACGCTTAACCCGTTCGCCGGTGCCAAGCTGAAATCCGGGATATTCACGTTTACGAAGACGCCGTTTCCGTAGGAATTTGCATAGTTGGCATCTCCCGAATACGATGCATAAATCCACTCACTGCTCTGCGGCGTAGTTGTTGCTGCCGCTTGCAGAATCGTATTCCCGCTCGCATCGGTGCCCTGCGTCGTAGGACCTGCCGTGATTGCGCCAGATCCGATTGAAGACGAAAACGAAATCTGGCCGGTGATCGCCGGATTCTTCTGGCCGCCACTCATCGTTGCGGAGATTGTGACGCTTTGCGGAAAGTTCACGTCTGCGGAACTGACAGTGACAGTCGGCGTCGCCGGGTACAAGGGATGAACAGTTTGCACCGAACTTGTCGCGGCGCCGTAATTCGCGTCCCCGCTGTATTTCGCGGTCAAAGAGTGATCGCCGCCGGTGGCAAGCGTGATCGGTACCTGGTTGAAAAATCCCGGCGAACCGAGATTCCCGCCGGCATAGCCGCTAACTGCGGTGGGCCCGCTTAGAAGGGAACTTCCGTCGTATATGGAAATCGTTCCCCCAGGAGCGACTCCACCAATGAAACTAAAGCTAGACTGGACTTGCGCGTAGTTCTTCTGACCAACTAGTGGATTTGGGGAAACGTAAAAATTTAGCAGTGTCGCAGCAGGCGTAATGGTCAGCGAACCTGTGGTGGAGACACTGGCCGTATAACTGCTATCTCCAGAATAATTGCCTACGAGTGGGTACGTGCCACCCGTTAGTGTCGGCGCGATATCTCTTGTGTACCCTGCGTTGTTCAACGTGAAGGTTCCCCCATCAATCGCCGCGCCGTTCGCGCTCAACGTCACGCCTCCCGTCGGGCAAGTTATCTCGTTGACCGAGTAGCACGCGGGCGCCGGCGGCCCCGTTGCACTAGCGGTTGCCGAGGCATTCGTCACATACATTCGAATAATGTAGTTCGAGCCATACGGTATGGATGTCGCGTTGCCACTCAGTTGACTGCCCTGCGAATCAAACGTGGGCACCACGATAAATGTCTGGCTCGCTTCTTTGCCTACCGTTACTTGTACCGAAGTTGAATCACTCGGCGCATTCATCCCGTCGCCGGTGTAGTGCGCGTAAATCTTGTACGTTCCGCCCGGCAGATTCTGCGTTTTTGCCGAAGTGATCGCGCCATTGGCCAGCGTGAATTTGTCCAGGCCCAGTGTCGAGCCGTCCGCAAGTGTCGCCAGAAGCGCTACGTCACCCGCCGGAATGCCCGTCCCGGTGCTCGGCTTTACACTCACTGTCACCGAAACATTTTCATTCTGCCCGTGTGTGATTCCCGTCGTCGGCGACACCGACAACGTGGTTGTCGTGCCGATTGTCGAAGCGCTCGCCCACGTCGTCACCAAATTATTTGCGTTCAGCGAACCGAGTCCCGTTGCCAGATCGTAACCAGGGCCCGCCGTCCACGCTTCTGTCGTCGGGTGCGCGGGATCAACCAACACCCCGGTCGACGTTGCCACTGTGGTGCTGCAGTTCAACGTTCCGCCTTTGCACGCCACGCTGTTGCTCGCAGCTCCTGTCGGATAATGAACGTTGGGTGCGGAAACGTCATGGAACACGCAGCCCGCCGCCTCCGTCACGCTCGACGTGCAGCTCGCACCTGATTTTTTTGCCAGCGCATACAAACTAATATTTGCATTTCCCTGACGCGAACTTCCGCCGTGTGCCGCCGCATACTGGTTCACCAGTGCCATCATCCCCGCGAACGCCGGCGCCGACGCAGAGGTGCCCCCAATTATGTGAAACGTATACGCCGGACTGCTCAAGTCGCAGGACTGCACTCCAGTCAAATCCGCCTGGCAATACAAATACCCGCTTCCTTCAAAGCCGGGACTCGCGAATAACGAAATATCCGGCTGGTCTCGATGGTTATCGTTCGGCACGCCGGTCACGCCCATTTGCCACTTTGGCTTCGCATAAACAGCGCTCGCTCCGCCGCTTCCAGCGACGATGTTCACCGATCCCGCCGGCGCCGATGGCCCGCAGCCAGTCAGCCCCAGCTGTGAACAATTTTCATTCCACGGAAACTCTGGGATGTATCCCTTCGCTGATGTGCCCGTCACCGAGTCGTTCGTCGCGTTCCAATAAGTGGTCTGCCGGTTGTATTGATTGAAGTCCGTCCCGCCTACTGAAATATTGAATGGCGTGCCCGCTAGTCCGCTCACCGCCAGACCGTGTGCGGCGGTCGCCTGATTGTTGAAATCGTCACAGCCCGCTGATCCTCCATCACCAGAGGAGACCACTACCGTGATGCCCTGCGCTGCGGCTTGTTCCCACAACCCGTTGTAGAATGCGTTTCCCGCCGTGCCCAAATTCTTTTCGCACTCCCCATAGCTCACGCTCATCACGTCCGCAAGGTTGTGCTCGATGATATAAAGCGAAGACAGATCAATTCCGGCCGACGCTGGAGTCGACGCTGACACCACAAACTTTACGGTCGCTCCTGGCGCAACGGAGCCAGACCACTGCACGTCCAGATCCGACTCCGATTCCTCAGCCTGCGAAGTGATCCCCGGGTCCATTCCGTTCAAGATAATGTTCGTCGCCGAAAAATTATTGGGCAATCCGAAAATTGTTCGAAAATCAGCGACGTCTTTGGGATTGATCTGTGTCTCGCCTACGATCGCAATCGTTTGCCCGGTGCCGTCATTTCCACTCGCAAGAAGCGGCTTCGTGTTGTAGATCGTCGCGAAATCTCCCGGCCCTACTCCATAGAAATTTCCGCCGTAGTAGGGATTCGGAAACGTAAACAGTGGCTGCAGCGTGTGGCCGTCCGCGCCTCGTTGCACATCTCCCCGGTACCGCGCATGAGACTTCTTAGGAAAATTGTGCAGCGACACGACGCCAGCCACCACGGGCGCCAGCGCCGCCGGAATTTGCGGTTCGCTCGCATTGGCGACGTAAACCGCTCCGTCCGCCTGAAAATTCTCAATCTGCGTCGCAAACGCCTGCCGCACCTGGCCCGCACTCGCGCTGAACTCAATCACAGTTCGCCCTGCGGACACACGCACCTTCTCGAATCCTTGCGCACTCAGCCAGTCCGTCACCGCCTGAAGGTCCGCGTCCGAAGGCCCAAATTGCTTGCCAAACTCATCCGGCGTTAACCACCCGTGATAATTCGGAGACGATTTGTCTTGCTGCGCCTCCACCAAAGCCTGCAGCGCCGTTTGCTGATCCTCGCTCCGTTTCAGCAGCAGCAAAATGCGGTCCATCCGCAGTGAATCCGCAACCGCCCCGCGGCTGTTTTCCGCGCGCGCAAGCGGATGCACGTTGCTCGCAAGCGTCACTCGCACATTTTCATCCGGCGTGCGCGTCACTCGATTCGGAACCGCGCCTGAACTCTGACCCGCCTCGCTCTTAACCGTGAACAAACACACCATCGCCAATGCACACCCAAAAGGGAGCAGCCGCTGGGAAAGTTTCATTTGTGGTACCTGGTTGTCCTGACTCTGCGGTTTGCCTTCTTGCCGCTGCGTGAAAACCGCGCCTGCCCTCATTACCTTGAGGAGACAGCCGCGGAATCCGCCAGAATGCCAAGAGACGGCAAGGATTTAAAACGCGTGGAGAGTACCACAAAAGGAAGGGTAAGACGAGGTACTTACCGAAAGGGAAGACACCGCAGATCCACATTGCCGCCGGAAAGAATAATCCCAATCTTCAGCTTTCGCATGCGTGAAGGATCTCGAGAAATCAGCTGAATTGTCTCAGGCTTCAACAGCGGGGCGAGTGCAATCGCCGACGACGGCTCGGTAACCACTTTCAGCCGTTCCCAAATCAGTGCCATGGCATTAACAATCTCTTCCTCGCTGACAAGAAAAATTCCCGCAAGCTCCTTCTGCAGAATCGCGAACGTTCGCGGAGCCAGCGAAGCGCGTAATCCGTCGGCAATCGTGTCGCTCGAGTCCAGCGATTGCAGCGTACCTGTTTCGATCGACCGGTAAGCATCATCGGCTTTCGCCGGTTCGCAACCATACACGCGAATTTCAGGCTGCATGTGTTTCGCGCTCAGCGCGGATCCACTCAACAATCCGCCACCGCTCACGGGAGCAAGCAACGCGTCCAACTCGCCCGTTTCTTCCAGCAGTTCTTTTGCGGCCGTCGCCTGCCCGGCGATGATTCTGTCGTCGTCATAAGGATGAATCATCACCGCGCCGGTTTCTGCTTGTATGCGCGCTGCGGCTTCATTTCTTGCCGATACTTTCGGTTCGCAAAAAGTAATTTTCCCGCCATACGCTTCGACAGCCTTGCATTTCACCGCAGGCGCATTCTTCGGCATCACAATCCATGCCGGAATTCCGCGCCACGCCGCCGCACAGGAAACCGCTGCCGCATGATTGCCGCTCGAATGCGTCACGATTCCGCGCGAAGCTTCCTCGTCACTCAACGAAAATATCGCGTTGGTCGCGCCACGAATTTTGAACGATCCGGTCTTCTGCAGGTTCTCGCATTTGAAAAACAGTTCCGCACCGCACCTCGCATCGAGTGTCGTCGACCGCAGCACCGGCGTGCGGTGTATCCTTGGCACAATTCGCGCATGTGCCGCCTCAATGGCATCCCACGTCGGCTTTTGCGGTTGTGAGCTGGGTCTGCTCGGCATTTCTTGTGCTCCGTGGCTCTCTTTATTTCATTCCGGATGCTGGAGATGATACGAATCTCGCGATTGAATCACTATAACTTTGTGGGGAAGATTTGCTGCCGTCGATCCTTCCGGACGCGTCACTACCGTCGAGTTGCTGCTGACTGGCTAGCGAACAATGGGCGAAGGACGCCCCTCGACCTAGTTACCGTTTGTTTCCAAACGTTTTGCGGCATTTTGTCTTGACGGAAGGGGCCTGTCTGTTAAGCTTCGCTTACCCTTCCGCAACAATAGCGAGCAGCACTCTGCCTCCCTGCGCGAAGGAGCTTTGTATGGACATGTCTGAACGACGCCAACTAACCCGTTATCCTATGCGGACGCCAATTCGCTTCAAGGCCATGGGTCTTGCTGCTGATAAAAGCGAACATTTCACTGAAGCGCTCAACGTTTCGCAAGGCGGATTCTATTTCGCAACGTCCGCGCCGCTGCAGATTGGCATGCCCATTGAAGCGACGCTGCGCATGCCCGCTGAAATCACTGGCGACAAACCCAAAGAGACGCATTGCCGTGCGCGCGTTGTTCATGTCCGTCACGAACCCTACGGCGACGGTCGCATCGGTTTCGGCGCCGAAATCGAAACGTTTGTTTCCATGCCGCGGCCGGATCGTTGGACCAACTCGCCGACTACGGCTTGACGTTCACAACCGCTTTCCCGCTACCCACATTCTCAAACCGGTCAAATGCCCTCACTGCAACTGTGTGTTCGCCGGGCTTTAATCCGTTCACCACAAATTCGTAAGCTTGCTGCTTCCCATCGCTGATTCCTGTTTTTGGCGCAATCATCAACCATTCGCCGCCGTCCATGCTGTACTGTGCCCGCTCGATACTGGATCCCGTGTCCGTCACTTCGAATTCAACCAGAAGCCCGTGAAATGGCGGGATCGTTCCGTCCCGCGTAGCAACAGAAGTTGTTTTGAGATTCGAAACGACCGGTGGCGTGTTGCCCACTTCAAATCGTTCGCTCTCTCGCTCCGTTTTCAGCGCCTTGTCTGGCGGATTCGAAGCCATGTCACTCGCCACAATTTTCAAGTAGTACGCTCCGTCAGCCAGCGTGGTTGCGTCAAACGAGTAGAATCGCTGCTCGAGATTGTCCTTCAGCAGCTTCCATTCCTTCTCGCCTTCTCCACGAAAATACACTGCGTACTTCAACTCGTCTTCATTGTCGTCGTGCGCCGTCCACACAACTGATTGATATCCCTTCTGGATCGTTCCTTGCGGCGGCATCTCGAATTTTGCGGCAGGATTTTGCGTTTGACTCACAATCACTGTGCCGCCAGCACCGCCAGGCGTCGGAGCCGGAGGAAATTTCAGCACTGCTGTTGGCGCGGCGCCTGTCGCCAGATTCGGCTGACCCTGAGCGCGCACACCAGGATCTTGCAGCGCGATCCCATCAATCACTGGCGCAACATTTTTCGGTTCATATGCCAGACTCACCCACTCGATGCCATCGCCCGGACGTCCATTATGGATCATTGCCTTCCACTGCACAAAACGCGCGGCCGGCGCGTCCATCTGCGTGCCGCTCGTCGAATACGGTCCATGCCACTTTGACCATTCCTTGCCTGGGTCTTCTGTATTCCCGCTACGCACAAAAATTTCCAGCCTCGGCTCCTTGTTGTTCGAGCCGTTCTTCGCGGGCCCCGCCGGCGGACTCCACCACTCCACGCGTCCCCATTGTGAAAACAGTTGCGTGTCGAACGAACGCGATTCGTAAGTTCCTTCTGGTTCGTACTCGGGCCCCAGCGCAATCAACTTTCCGGGGTTCGCGGTGCACAAAAAGATTTTGCCCGCGCTATTGCGGACGATGCCCGTAATTTGTGCCGAGCCCGCCTTTGCCAGTTGTGCAAATACCCCTCTGCCGTCGATCGCCAGCAGCGCCCCCGAATTTCCAAGTCCCGCCAGCAATCGTCCGTCGCCTCCGAGTCCAAGTGAATAAACGACATCATCACGCGAGGTCCACAGCTCTTCCGGCGCGCCATCCGCCGCAATCTTGTAAATCCCGCTCGAAATCAGTGGTGGGAACGCAACAAACGGAGTTTGCGGTTGTCCCGTTCCTTGTGCCGGACTTACCACCGTCACATTTCCGCTCGAGGTGATCGTTGTCGTAGTTACGGACGGGACAGCGCCGGGACTCACCGCGGCATTGTGCTGGCGCTCGCCGATCGCAGCGGCGAAAATCGATCCATCCTGCCCAACCGCCAAAGCCGTAACTTCGCGCTTCGGAGTTTCATACAAGACAAATCCTTCCGCGGTTCCGGCGCCTTTTGCTTTCGTTAACCGTAGCACTCGCCCACTCGGCTCTGTGCCCACGATCAGATTTCCTTTTCCATCGAAAGTCAGCACCCGGATATGCGCCTCATCACTTGCGTAGAAAACTTCGCTCTTTCCGTCTGGCGCGACGCTGAAAATTTGTCCCTTGTCACCCGTCGCAACGTACAGAACGCCGTCCGGCCCGAATGCGATGTCCCAGACGTATTTTGTTTTTGGATCGAAAAATACCGTCTTCTCGCCCGATGCTGACACCCGATAGACTTTTCCGTCGGGCGATGTGGCTACGTACAGCGTCCCCTTCGCATCGAACGCAATGGCTTGCGCCGAAAGTTCGTTCGATTCAAAAACCGTCAAGGTTTTTCCGCTTGCGTCCAGCCTGAACACCTTGGCCGGCGATCCGCCCGAAGCATACAGTGTGCCCTTGGAGTCGAGCTTCAGTGCCCACAGGTAGGAAGCATCGGCGTCGGCGAGTTGCGTGAATTTTGGTGCAAGTTCCAGCCGCCCGTCACTCCGCACGGCAATTCCGCGCGTTGTGCCTTTCAGGAATTCGTCATACGTCGATTGCCGCCACCGCCTTGTGTGTTCCGCTGTCGCCAATCCCGCGCAAGTTGCGAAGAAACACACTGCAACCAACGCCAACTTTCCCTGCTTCGCTATTCTTCCGCTCACGCGAATCCCTCTCTCGCTCATCGCACCGGCAGATTCAATGAAATAATTCCGCTCACCGGTCCCGACATCGGTATTGAAGCCTCACTCGCCAGCGATTCACGCAGAATCTGCACCGTTCCAGGATTGGGCCGTCCGTCTATCGCATTGATCTGCGACAGCGGCACATTTGGCAATTCCTTGTCGTCCCACAACATCGTTGGTGAAGGCGCAAAAAGACCGACGTAAACGCGGTCGTTTCTTCGCTCACGATTGATCAATGCAATCAGAGGATCGAGTCCCACAGGACTTCCTTGTCCCGTGCCGCCCGAAAATCCCCGCGACGCGCGATTCATCCAGTCCGCGTCGCTCACCATCACGCGCAGCGTTGTTCCCCGCGTCACCTGGTCGGGAACTTTTACTGTGGTCTGTTCAATGCGAGCCGCGCCGCGATAAGGACGCACCAAAACGCGCAGCCGCAAAGTTTCTCCGGGCGCTGCGTCACCCTTTTCGAGCCATGCGCTGTCAATCGAATACGATTGCCTGCCCGGCACACTCTCCACGCGAACTGAAACGTCTTCCACTTGCACGCGCTCAAACTGATTGTTGAAAAGCCGCATGAATACGTTCATCACGCTCAGCGCCACGGGCATTCCGTCCGGATTCAACGTATCTCCCGGAGCGAAAGTATTTTCGATTTCTACCGGCGCATGACCTTTCAGCCGGATCTCCGCATTCAGTTTCAGAGTCGTGCCTTCGCCATACACCACGTTCTGCGTGAGTCCGTTGAATGCGGTCAACGCTACAAGCAGTGGCGTCAACTTTGGATGGTTCACAATCTGCGCGTGAATCGTTTTTTCTCCCAAAGCGGACTTCGTCGTCAGCTCCATCGGAATCATTGCCGGTGCCGCTCCAAGTTTTCCCGTCACCGCCGTCAAATGATCGCCGGTAATGGTTCCGATCGGCCCGCCCACATTCACGATTTTCGTCGACGCCATATCCGACGAAAGAGTCGTCAGCACGCGGCTGCGTGCCATTGGCATTTGCACGTCGCCCAAATTCAGAAATGGATGCCCGCACAAGAACACGCGGTCCGCCTGGATTGCCGTCACTGTGCACGCGGAGTTGATGGATACATCGCCCTGCACCAGCACCATTCCCGCCATGTCGCCAGGAGAAAGCTTTGCATCATCAGGCCGCGCGGGAGTTGTGCCGCCTTGCGCCGCGACAAATCCAAATCCATCCAATTGGCTTGAAAATTTCTGAATCGCCGAAGGCTGAAATCCGGAAAACACCAGCGGGGTTTCAATCGAACGTAATTCCGCGCCACCTTGCACGCCAGCTCGGCTTGCAAATTCACTCGAGACTGCCCCCTGCATCGCATTGCCGGCGCTTGAACCGCCGGGAATTGGGCCAGCAATTCCGCCGCCCGCCAGGACGTCCGCAATCGGCGTCACCCCGGCAATCGGCTCTTTCGTGAAAATTCCCAGCTTCAGAGAAAGCGCACCCGCAAGTTTTCCGTCCAGGTACACCGGGCTTCCGCTCATACCCGCAACCACTCCGGTGTGCTCTACTTTCTTCCCTTTCAACTGCACCAGAATGATGGATTGTTTGGGCCCGAGAAAATTCGGCATCACTCCGATCACTTCCAAGTCGAATTTCTCCACCTGGTCGCCCGCAAAAATCGTGAACGCATACCCCTGCATTCCCGGCCGCACCTGATCGACTGAAATCGTCTGACCTGTCGATGGAACGTGCTCTTGCGCGGCACAGCTGCGGACGGTGAACAAACCACCTGTGCCCAGCAGCATTGCGAGCAGCGCGATTCGGTGGATTCGAGCGAAAGAATGGGACGAACGGTTGGCCGGAAACATGAAAATTGATGAT
>WNGK01000732.1_pt1 | contig 80618 bp, 88 predicted proteins | sample 5400601 | NCBI WGS metagenome assembly WNGK01 (sample SAMN13153376, study PRJNA577476) | soil metagenome | isolation source: 60 cm soil or saprolite under Garry oak tree replicate 1 | place: USA:California | collected 2016-06-15
CGTTTACGAGAGCTCGGTGGACGTATTAGCCCGACGTCACCATCGAGAAACGGATTATGAGCTGGTTCTTCATACCCAGTCCAAACAAAGATCCTCGGAAGACTGGTTCTTTCTCCCTGAAATGGGCAAAAGCATTGTTCGGTTTAACCAAGTGAGCCGGTTAGAATCGAAGCCTTTTGTTGTTTCTGATTTCGGCGAGATTCAGCTTTCGAAGTGGCCCGGTCCAGATGTTCCGGTCTGTACGATAGGACGGGAGTTGAGGGATGACTCGACTGATCCTACCGCGATTGAGTTCGGACGGCAGGGAAGGGACGCTGTGTACGATGCACGCAGGGAGGCCGCGTTCTCTGTAAAGTCAGTAATTGCCGAGAGCCGTCGCTCTGACCAGGACCTTGTAGGGGAGGATGCTCTCTACTCTGTCTTGGCTGCCAATTCCATTCACGTACCTCTAGTTGTGACGGCGGCGAACCTTCACCTTGTCGAGTTCGACGCCGCAGATTCCAAGATAGACGCGGCAGCGAACGCCAAGTCTGGTGTCGTACCATATCTAATCTACAGTTTTCCACTTAACCGGTACTTGCAGATAGACTTCGATCTTCCAGAGCCGGAGGGCCTGCATCGACTGAGTCATCTGAACATTTTTGTCGTCAACTATCAATCACTTGATTCATTCTTACGGACGCTGATCAATTACTTCGTCGGTCATCACGAAGATTCCTTCCACCAACCAAGACAAACCCGAGACACGCCAATTTCCGATGGTTAGATTTGGGATGGGAAGACTCGCCCAAAGACGAGCCACAACGGCGACGAATCACAAATCCGGTGCTGTGTTAGCGAAAGTTGGCAAGAATCGGCTACATTGGGCTCAGATCTTACGAACTTTTCGGTTTCAGATCCTTGTCTAAGGCGGTGGGTGCTTGTAACCGGGTCTCTCTATCTTTGGTTTTCTGATCCCATCTTAGGTCGCTTGCGAGAAGTGCTTGCGGAAGGTTTCTTTGCTGCTGTTCCCTTTTTCTTTGTAGGCGATTTCGATTTCTTAAGTGCTGACTCGGGTTCTGCTTCCGCCTTTTCTTCCTTCTCTGGAGCAACTTCTGAAGGCTTCGCGGTGGTTGCGGGTAATTCCGGTTTTGGTTCAGATCTCTTGAAGATTTCTTGGAAGGCGACAGTATCTATGTCGGGGAGGAATTTTTGGAGATCTGATGTGACAGCTTTCTTGGCTACTTGTAGTCCGCTGAGATAGAAGGCCTCCTCGGGCACCTCGATTGTGAGGTCGCTCTGATGCTTCTTCAGAGCGAACTTTTCCTTCGGTACCTCAGGGATTCTCAACGCGATTAGGTTTAGTATCTTCTCGTTCTCATTGTCCAACACCTTGTCGATAGACACGTCGTAGACTAGCGTTCGACCGGCAAGTGGGTGGTTATAGTCGACTTGGACTCTCCCCGCTCCTACAGCACGGACAACCGCCGGTCTTCCATCGAACTCGACCTGTTGGCCGGGAGTTGGATATTCCTTGTCTCGGAATCGTCTCAGCGGAACCAGCCGCATTTTCTGGGGGTCTCGCGCGCCAAAACCCTTCTCGGGGGTTAATTCGACTGTCTTGTTCGTCCCCGGGTCCAGGCCAACGAGAGATTCCTCTAATCCCTTGGGCAGCCATCCCTCGCCTAGGATAATGAATTTCGGACCAAAAGTGGAATCTTCTCGATGAATATGCGCATCCTTCGCCACAGAATCGAAAGTGGTGTCAACTGTTTCCCCGCTCTCCTTCACCTTCAGGGTGTAGTTGACCAGAAGGAAGTCTCCTGATTTGACTGCCATGGTTCTCAGTTCACCTTTCCGGGTAGTCTTGATAGGGTTTCTCTCGCCGCTTCTAATCCTTCATCAATCTTCGCCTTGAAACCCAGCTCGGATGTTGCGGATCCTATTGCGCCGACTGTGGTCATTATGTCGGAGGATCCGACGTTGCCCATTATTCCGACTCTGAACATTTTTCCTTTCGCTTTCCCGAGGCTTCCGCCGAAGTCTATTCCATACTTCGTTCTTATTAGTTCCCTCACTTTTCCCTCATCCATACCCATAGGACTGTTTACCGCAGCAACTGTATGGGACCGGGATTCCTTCTCCGCGTACAACCCAAGTCCCATGGCTTCCATCCCGTTGTAGACCGCCTCCGCACATATCCTGTGCCGTTCGTAACGTACAGGCAGTCCTTCTTCGAGTATCATGTCGCACGCCTCGTTCAACGCGTACAGAAGGGTGACGGCCGGAGTGAAAGGAGTGTAGCCATCCTGAATGTATTTCTGATACATTAGGAGGTCAAGGTAATAGGAACGATTGACCTTCTTCGACCTTATCTTCGTCCACGCCTTGTCGCTGACTGAGATAAACGCCAATCCTGGGGGCGTCATCAAACACTTCTGGCTCGCCGTCACACAAATATCCACATTCCAATCGTCCACAGGCAACTTATCACCGCCCAGAATCGAGATAGCGTCCACCATCAAGAGCATGTCGTGGTCAGCGCACATCTCACCAAGCTGTTCGAGCGCCCTAACGGTTACGCCCGTAGATGTTTCGTTGTAGACGACTGCAAGTGCCTTAGCGTCAGGGTTCGCTTTCGCAATCTTCTCAAAATCCTCGACTCGGGGAGCTTTGCCCCATTCTGAGCCTAGAACGACAGGCTTTCCCCCATAGGCTTTGATGGCCTCGCCCAGCCTTTCGCTGAAGAACCCGTTTACGTTGACGATTATTTTGTCGCCGTCATCGGTTATGTTTTGGAGAGCGGCCTCGGTGGCTCCGGTGCCTGAGGATGTGAGAATGAACATGTCACCCTTCGTCTCGAAGACCTTCTTCGTCTTACCCAGAAGTTTGTTGAAGAGTTCCTTGAATTCTGGACCCCTGTGACCGATAAGCGGCTTCAACATCGCCCTCATCACCCGAGGCGGAACATTGGTGGGGCCCGGCAGCATCAGAAGTTTCTGGGTCTCACTCAAGAATCAACCCTGCCAGCTAGTGTTTCGCGAAACGAAGCCGTGATTCTTTTAAGCCTTAGCGTAGAACAACTTGCAACTTACAATCGCTTTGTCAGTGGTGCCACCTCGCAAAGTGCCACGAATGCGGACCGCGTTCTGACTGGTCGCTAATCTGTCTCCTCTTTACGCTGAAGCTCTGTATCGTTTTGGTAAAAAAATTCATGGGTTAATGATGCATCAGTACAAGTTTATACGAATGAGAGACCTCTTCGCGTCTCGAAAAATCGTTTGAGCGCTCCACTTTACGCAAAAACAGCAACCTTCGCGTGTCCATCATGCGGAACGAATATCGAAGTTCCTCTTACCAACGGATTACTCCCCCCTTCAATGAAGTGTTCCAAATGCGGATTCGTGTATCACTTTCCACCCGCTCAACAACAGGCGAACCAATGGACGCCGGAACAGGTTGAGAGTCTCCTCAAACTCATCGATAATCTGGGTTCGAAATATCTTACCTTCAAAAAGGACGAAGCCGAGGCAGATCATCGAGCTCTGAGAACTGTCACCAAACATACCACGTATCTCACGATAGTTCTCGCTACATTCCTCGGAGTAATCGTGTTCATCATGAGCGATCTGACCTACCTCGGCAAAGTAAGCGGAGATGCGCTTTTATTTCTCGTAGGAACGATCACAGGCTACATTCTGTTGTTCATCCAACGACTGACTAAGACCGTTCTGGGAAGTGGATCGGAAGATGAAGGAGAATAGCAGTGTATGTAGATACGCTCTCACAGGAAGAGCAAGACGAATATCGACATGAAGTCAAGAGCGAAGAACGGAGAGCGATTATCTGGCTTGGCATTCTTGCCATAATCGTTGCCTTTGATATTTGGCTAAGGAACAACGATACGCCTGAAGTCTTCAATGCCAAACACATCAACTTTTTCTGCGAATCTCCATGTTCCCATATAACGCTCCCGTGGGTTCCTTTTCTTGACCGTCTGATCTACTTCTGGATCGGATATGCGTTCTGCATCGTGATCTATTTCTCTGAGGACTTCTTTCCAGGGCGACGAGCGACATGGGTAAGAGAAAGGTTTCGAGTTGCGGGACATTTCCTTCTCGCGTTCATTCCTTTTTCCACAGCATTGTACCTTTTGGAAGGACTCGGCGCTGTTTACCTTCCTGATTGGCTACAGGCTCCAAACTTCATCCTCGGAGCGTACATTCTCGGAATCTTTCTCGTTTTCACTTTCGAAGCTTTCACCGGAAAGAGAATTTTCGGCAAAAAGAGCGTTTTCAACAAGCCTGTTGATATAATAATCGATCTTGGACGAGAAGGAACGCAGATCATTGCTGAAGCTTTAGAACACGCGTTGCAATGGCTGTTCAAACGCCCAAAGACCGGATCGGTTCGGACGAGGCGAATTGCATTGGGCCTGTTTCTCTTGGCTATCGAGCTGATTACGATCTCAATCGCGTACTTCGTGTTGAATGTGTCTGGACTGAACTTGGGTTGGGCTTTTGGCATTCCTCTCTACGCATTTCTTATCATCTCTGCACTCATTGGTTTGCGCAAGAAGAGGAAACAGAAGTCGAGAGATCAACCAGACGAAAGAAAACCAAAAGGTGTAGAGCCTGGTCCAAACTGACGCTCACTCAATGGAAAACCACGCGAATTTGTCGCTTTAGCAAGACTTTCCTCTAACCATACAACTTAAATCGCTCAGATGCATCGTATCTTTTCCCAGCCTTGGCTGGCCGAACCGAAAGAGAAGATAGAATTAGAGAAATTCTGCGGGTCTGCCGCAAGAACAAATGGACGTTCGACACCCCGAACATGGCTGGGAGACTCGAACGTATTCTTGCCCCGGTCGGATTCACGAGAGAAACCACGCGCGATTACGTTTACGCTATCATGGATTTACTGGCGGTAGACAAGCAAAGCCGAAAACAAGTCTCCTCAAGATTGGTTTCGGGAACGTCGCTATTCTCTGATTTCGTCGCCCCGACAAGTAAGGCAAGAAGGCATGCTGTTGGTTCGAGGAGCATGCCCGGTACGACATCCCAAGTGGCACCCCCCAAGAAGTCAAGAAAGAATGCGCCCCAGACAAGAGAATCCTTGACAAGTGGGAGCCAATTACTAGGTCCGCGTAGCACACGTTTGTTAGCACTTCATCAGACCTCTCCCCGAAGCTCGGTCGGATCCTGAAAGGCATCTAATTGTGTTTTCAAGCCCCCTTTGGTAGGACCGCTTGGGATTGTTCAGCGCATGCGTAGGCCGGCGAGGGCAATTACGAGACCGATGACAACAACTGGAATGATGGCGGCGTTCAGAAAGAGGCTAGTCTCGGCGAGTCCTCCCGCGGTGGCCCCTAGAAGAAAGGATAGCAGAACAGTGATCTGGACACCTACGTTATGTTCTTGCTTAGGCGTTCTTTTCGTGGGGGGCGATCTACGCAAATCGACGAGACCGATTATGGCCCCGGTCCATGTTGACCCCGACCAACTGTTAAGTACTTAAAAGCCAGCATGGCGAGTTAGGAGAATGACCGCTTCCCAAAATACTACCCGCGTCCGCATTGCCCTAATGACCGTCGCCGCTTTGACACTCGTCTTGGCGTCCGCTCCTCTTGCCCACGCCACAGGCCTCCCGAATTGCAATGAGTCCGGGTCGTCGCCCTGCTTCGAGATGGTCTGGGTGAACGGGGTCCAGGTCACGATGACGTTTGCCCTCGCCCCATTCCTCGCGACACCCAACGCCACAATTGACAACTTCTATGTAATCGCGCCACAAACCGGCACCCCACAGGGGGGCCCGGTGCCCTTCTTCCACGACCACGTCGTAGGCGACGCGCCGCAACAGAACCATGGCGACTTCAACGTTATCTTGCACGGTTTCCTAGTCCTATGCAGTGCTCAGGGCATCTCCAGCGGTGGCTGCGTGCCTACGTTCACCTCAACGCCCCAGGGAATGATACCCTTCGCCAAGACAGTAAACAGGCAGATGCTGACATCGGCCGGTCCCATAGAGTTACCCGCAAACTCCGGGCTCCTCGTGCTAGTCGACACAGGGGCATTGATCCTCGGTGCAATCAACCCCACCAAGTAGACAAATCTCCTCCCCCATTTTTTTCACTGACCTCCTACCTCTAATGCACTGGCAGACCAGGCACGTCTGGGAAGATTGCGGAGGTTTATTCCCGCCCATGGCGTACTCTTTCTTAGTGATTGGTTTGACCTACAAAACAGCAAAACTGTCTGTCCAATCGTCGCCGTCTGTGCCTGTTTCCATCAGACGAACGAGATAAGGCACGCGTTAGCCAAGTCAGGCCTCTCCCCTTGCCAGGAACTCTCGCTGTCTCTTCTTCCGTTTCGCGTTCCTGTGTCTCATGTAGAGCGCGTAGCCTCCAAGCATAATGCAGACGTCTCCTAGTACGAATGCCAGATCATTCAGAGGTAGGATCATGGTGCGTTGAGACAATAACCTAGACCATCAAATCTCTGTAACAGTGAATACGATAACCAGGTGACTGTTTCACTCTCACATCGGTTGCGCTGTGATTAGTCCAAGCCTTCCCAGTTTCATCTCTGAGGGACGAGTAACAGTTTCGAAGGCGACCTTTCCCAGAGTCTCTAAAGAACCAGCCTGGTTGGAGCGTTTAAGTCTCACATCTCCCGTCTCAACTCTGTGATGAGAGTCGTCACTCTACTTTCTGACTTCGGGTTAGGAGACGGCTACGTTGCACAGATGAAAGGAACTATTCTCGACCTTTGCCCGAATGCTGTCATCACGGACATTTCCCATGACGTCGAACGGCACAACATTCCGATGGGATCATTCATTCTTGAAACGTCCGCTGCCTACTTTCCAGAAGACACGATACACGTGGCAGTCGTCGATCCCGCAGTTGGAAGCGCTAGAAAGGCCATCGTTATCGAATGCAACGCTGGCTTGCTCATTGGACCCGACAATGGGCTAATGGCCCGAGCAAGCGAAAAACTAGGTCTGAAGTCGATTCATGAGATCCGAGAAGAGGAGTTTCAAAGGAAGCCCATGTCATCCACGTTTCACGGGAGAGATGTATTTGCCTATGTCGCGGGTCTGATGGCTTCTGGCAGGAGACCTGAGGAAGTAGGACCCAGGGTCTCCAAACTGGAAAAATTGCCCATATCATCGCCAAAATTCTCCGGGAAGAAACTCGTCTGTCAAGTGTTGCATGCAGATGCATTTGGAAACGTAATTACGAATGTTGGTGAAAAAATGGTCCGAAAAATACCTGTGAAGTTTGGAGAGGGCGTTGAAATCCGGTCGGGCACGCGAAAGCTGCAAGCCCAGTACGCAAGGTCCTACTATGAGGTCGACAAGGGAGCTATGGCAGTTCTGCTTGGCAGTCAAGGATTCTTGGAAATAGCGGTTCGAGAAGGAAGCGCGAGAGACAAGCTTGGCGTGAAGCAGCTGGATAAACTGGAACTTCGGTTCTAGTTCGCTTTGTCTGTCTGGGCAATCTCTCTTATTCGTTCTTCTCCTTTGATCTGCTTGATGTAAGCGGCGACGGACTTTGGCAAGAGTTCTTCCCAGTTTTTTCCTTCTATGATTCTCTTTCTCACTTCGGTCGCAGTAAACGACGTTCGGTTGAACATGGGAATCTTCTCTACTCGCATTCCTGCCTCCTTTAGGAGCCTCCCCGTCAGAGGTTCGTTTGTGAAAACTAGGTCGAAGCTGGGTGTTTGAGAGAGAAGGTGGGAGACCCATACCTTGTGGAACTCGGCATCGGGAAGAGGCAACACAGTGTACCGGTTCGCATCTATTTTCGCTTCCCTTAGAGCCAGCCTGATCATAGCAATCCGTTCGCCGGCAGTTAACGGGTTCTCGATAGTGTGACTGTCGTGCGCGCTTCCCACGACTATGACTAGCTCGTCCACTTTGCCCAGAATATGTTTTACGGCTTCAAGGTGTCCGAGGTGGAATGGCTGGAACCGGCCCACATAGAGGCCAGTCGTCAACTCTCAGTCTCCGTCTAGAATCCAAAGAGCCTTCGAAGAAATCCTATCGCCTTCCATCAACACTCCCTCTCGCTCCAAAAGCTCCCGCTTAACCTCACAACCATAATCGGAAAGCGCCCCTCCAATCGAATAATTGCCAATCTCGAGGTTTGCTGGGACTACTCGATGACAAGGGACGAACAGTGGCCAGGGGTTTCTTGCAACGCCGGTCCCGACTGCCCTTGGGCCCGAATGGATTCGTTTGGCTAGCATTCCATAACTCGCGACTTTTCCCTTGGGAATCTCCTTCATGGCCTGACAGACGTTCTTCTCGAATTCTGACACACCTTCCCAGTCAAGACGCACCTTGTTGGTCGTCCGTCTTCCCTCGTAGAGGTCGATCATCTCGTTCACTGCGACGTTCGACTCGTTTGTGAACCTCTCAATCAGCTTTCCGGGAGAGTCGGCACGAAGGTGTCTTACGAGGTTTTTCTGTGAATTTGAGAATGAAGAGGCGAGTAATTTGTTTTGATTACCGATGAGCACGCCAAACCAGGTTCCGCCATGTTCTTTGGTTGAGAGGGTCAGTTTCTCCATTTGTTGCTTCGCCTCTTTCCTTTGAGAGCTGTTCTCCTTAAAGAATAGTCGTTTAACGCTGGGCGCAAGATGATCGAAGTAGACGGGAGCTTCGGTGAGGGAGGAGGGCAAGTTCTCCGAACCGCAGTTGCTCTCGCGGCTGTATTATCGAAAGAGATTCATGTGTTCAATATTAGGGCGGGCAGAGCCGAGCCGGGAATTAGGCCTCAACATATGACGGGGGTCAAAGCCGCAGCTGAACTCTGCTCAGGACATTTGGAAGGGTTGGAGGTCGGTTCTAGAGAGTTTGTTTTCAAACCGGGAAAACTGAGATCTGGACCCTTCCGATTTGACGTGGGAACCGCGGGAAGCGTAACTCTCGTCCTCCAAACGCTAATGCCCATCTTGGCTTTTGCACCTGGAGGCGTTCATTTAGAGATCACGGGTGGAACTGACGTGAAGTGGAGCCCACCGATCGACTATCTTCGCCTTGTTATTTTGCCGATCCTCAGGAAAATCGGCTACTTGGGCGATCTGGAGACTGTGAGGAGGGGGCATTATCCGAAGGGTGGAGGGTTGGTCAGATTCTCGACACAAGATCCCTCGACGCTTCAACCGCTGACCAGCAACAACCCTGGCTCCGTCTCCAAAATCCACGGTACCAGCCACGCAACTGCTCTACCGAGGCATGTGGCAGAGCGACAGGCAACCGCAGCTAGGAAGTGTCTCGAAGATGCAAAGCTTCCGTCTCCCTCGATAGACCTTGAGGTCATAGACGATAAGAAACATCTGGGACCCGGGAGTGGAATAGTTTTGTCCGCCGAAATGCAGAACGGGAACATCCTCGGTTCAGACGCCTTAGGGGAGAGAGGAAAGCATGCGGAAGAGGTAGGCTCGAATGCTGGAAAAATACTCATCGAAGAGGTCCAGTCGGGAGCTTACCTAGATCGCCACATGGGAGATATGATCGTCCCATATCTGGTATTGGCAGAAGGAGCATCTGAAGTCTCAGTCTCGCGAGTTACACAGCACATCAGAACGAATGTCAAGGTAGCAGAATGGTTGACTGGGACGAGGTTCAACCTTGAAGGCGAAATTGATCACCCTGGTAAGTTGCGGGTCAAAGGAATCGGCTCGAGGAATTGACTTATTGCAGGCCCTGGCGTAAACGCGAAACCACATGACCCCGAGTATTCAGCGTGACTTGCGTCGCGCCTTAACACCCCAATGAGTCACGCAAACACAGGTATTCCCTAGCCAATCTGAATCCAGCCGTCCACTCCGGTAGAAATAAAGGGCGCCAAGCCCTTTTGTCGAACAATCTTGATCGCGCTCACAGTTCTATCCTTGCTTGTGCTCTCCTTCCTATCATCGCCATCAATCCGATCCTCGACGTCCTCAACCAATGCGAGCTCATGGCCGATGTTTCACCAAAATGCTCAGCACACGGGCTTGTCTCCCTTCCCGGGTCCCGCTCTTCCCGAGCTAGAATGGAAGTTCCAGACAGGAGGAGCAATTTCTTCTCCGCCTGCAATCGGCCTTGGAAGAATCTACGTAGGTAGCGATGACGGCAACCTATACGCCCTCAACCTGCAAGGAGTGCTGCTTTGGAAGTTCCAGACCAGCTCTCCTATCAGAACATCTCCAGCGATAGGTTCCGATGGGACAATCTACCTAGCAGGCTATCTAACAGATAGTAATCAGAATAGCGAAGACATCCTCTATTCAATCAATCAGGTGGGAAACTGAAATGGAGCGTCACCATTCTACCTTTAGCAGGTTATGGCTCCTATCCCACTATCTCTTCTCCTACTATCGGGCCCGATGGAACCATTTACGTCTCGGCTATGGGGGTCTACGTAGTTGCCATACGCCCGGACGGTACTCTCAAATGGGAGCTGGCTGCAGGTGGTACAGTTCTCGACCCTCCCGCTGTAGCCCCTGATGGCACTGTGTATGTCGGAATCGACGACCCCGATCCTTCTGGATTGTGTTTCCAGTGTCTAGAGGCATTGAACCCAAATGGGACAGTCAAATGGGGTGCACTAGGCTACGATCCAGGGTATTCTTCTCCCGCTATCGGTTCGTACGGGACAGTCTACATCAGCGGTTGGGCCATTAATCCCGATGGAACGGTAAAATGGCAGACTGGGACCTTCCTTTCTCCTTCCATAGGACCGGATGGAACTATCTATGGATCTGTAGATGGTGGTCTTTACGCAACCAACCCAGACGGCACTCCGCAATGGCGGTTCCCTATCGACGGAAGTAGCGTTTCTTGTACTGATGGTGTCTGTTTTTACGTATTCATTCACCAATCTTCTGCGGTTGTAGGGTCCAACGGGATGGTTTATTTCGGAAGTGCAGTCACCCATGGAGAAAGTTCTTGTTGCTTTAGCAGTCTCCTCGGGACTGGCAGTCTCTATGCGGTCAGTCCGAATGGCACTCTGGCGTGGAAGTTTGCAATGGTGTCAATCGTTGGGTCGTGTGGGCCAGATTCTTGTGAACAGATTTTCGCTGTGTCGGACCCGGCCATCGGCTCAGATGGAACCATCTACGTCGGAGGCAGCGATGGTAACCTTTACGCAATAAGCTAACTCGAGCACACTATTCTGTTAATCTCGCATTTGACGGGACGTCTGCTCTAACAACCGCTCCAGGGCCAATCCAAGCGTCTGCCCCAATCTTCACTCCGGGGAATATGGAGACGTTGATGCCTGTCTTCACTCTGTCGCCGAAAATTGCGCCGAGCTTTCGTTGTCCGCTGTCTACTGGCCGCCCTTTTACCCTTGATTCTACGTTGGAATCGTTGAACTTCAGATTGGCAGTGATCGTGCCAGCTCCGAGCGATGCCCCATTGCCCAGAATGCTGTCTCCAACATAGCATAGGTGGGGAATCCTGGCCTCGTCCATGACGATACTGTTCTTGACCTCGCAGCCCGCCCCGACCTTTACTCCTTTTCCGAGAGACGTTCCCGCTCGGAGGTAAGCATTGGGGCCCACTACCGCACCCTCACCCACGTAAACAGGACCCTCAATGTACGACCCAGACTTCACAAGTGATCCTTTCGCCAAGCTGACACTGCCCTTCAAATGCACGCCTACTTCTGTCTCTCCGTCGCGAACCTCCTCGTCAGAATCCAGGGCGGACCGGTTCGCCTCCAGCAGGTCCCAAGGATAGCTGATACCCACCCATTCTCCTTTTCCGAAGGGAATCGTCCGGATTCGTCTCCCCTCAGCCATTAGCAAGCTTAGCGAGTCTGTGAGCTCAAACTCTCCACGTTTGGATTTGCGGGTCTTCTTTACGGCAGAGAAGATGGAATTGTCTAGGACGTAGATGCCTGCGTTGACCACTCCGATATTGCCGCTTGCCACCTTCTCGCGGATCGAGACAATATTTCCCCTCTTGACTCCCAACGTACCGAAGCGCGACGGGTCTTTGACCTCCGCCGCACCCATCAGAAGATCCCTTGAGTCCGACGTCTTGACGAATTTGCTGAGCGCTTTCTGATCGTAGTAATTATCACCGTAAACAACTAGAAACCGATCTTCTCCCCTCAGCTCGTTCTCAACAGTCCTCACCGCGTCTGCGGTTCCTCCGAGTCTCTTTTGTTTCACGTATCTGATCTTGCAACCAAGCCGTTGGCCGTCTCCGAAGAAGCTCTTGATCTTCTCGGCCTCAAACTGGACCACCATTGCGATCTCGCGAACCCCAGCCTCAACAAGCCCTCTCACGGTTCTCTGGAGGAGGGGTTCTCCACCTATCGGGAGCAAATGCTTAGGGTTCTTCTCAGCAAGCGGCCACAGTCGTTCTCCTCTGCCCGCTGCGAGAATTGCTGCCTTCAATCCTGTCACCGCCCCTTCAGGACTTGTCTCAAGAGCCTGAGCGTTTCTCTCATAACCCTCGTTGCCTCGGATCTATCCTTCGATTCACCAGTCACGCGTATCACAGGCTCTGTGCCGCTGTCCCGGACGAGAACCCAGGCAGTCTCAGTGCTAACCCTCAACCCGAATTTCGTCTCAACTGTTGCGTTCTTTCCAAGGGTCTTTTTCAAGCCTGTAGCCATTCTGGAGAATTTGCCCTGGGAGAGTTTCCCAGTGTACTTCATCCCTTCTCTGATCATGTGGTATTCCGGAACATCCCTGACCATTTCTGACACACGGACACCAAGGTCTTCAGTGGCTTTGAGAAATAGCAGTCCAGATAAGAGTCCGTCAGGACAGCCGTTGTAGTCTCGGTGAATCCATGCCCCTGACGGTTCTCCGGCGAAGTTCGCGTTCAACCGTTTGGCTTCCCGTAGAAGCTTGGCATCGCCCACCGGGCCTCGAACCAGCCTCGCGCCTGTCTTCTCGGCTATTTCATCCACGACCATGGAGGCGTCCAGTGGGACCACGAAGGGACCCTTGGAACGTTTTGCGAGAAAGGCGATGTATGATGCGAGTATTCTATCTTGCAAGGGGCAATTCCCCTTCTCATCCACAATGTACATTCTGTCTGCATCGCCGTCAAACGCGATTCCTCCATCAAAACTAGTCGCGACTACCATAGTACCAAGAGTCCGCACGCTATTCGGTGTGGGCTCAGACCCGCGACCCGGGAATCCACCATCAGGGTATGAGTTGATGGTAGTAACTCTGTCCAACCTCTCCCGATAGATTGCTGGAGAGAGTTGTGAGGCTGTACCGTTGCCGCAATCGAGCACAACCTTCCACTTCTTCTTGAAGACCACACGTGCAAGCAGTTCCTTGTACTCCCTAGGATCCGAAGGCTCAAGACTGGAAGCTCTTCCATCGTAGGCAAGCTTCTTCGGATGATTCAAGCTCAGTCGCGTATCATCGTCGAGAGCCTCCCCGAGCTTGTTGAACACCTTGAACCCGTTATACTCTGGGGGGTTGTGGCTAGCAGTAATCATTACTCCAGCTGATCGCCCAAGCGATTTTGTCTGATAAGCGAGTGCAGGGGTCGGAATCAAACCGTAGTCTAGAACTTTCGCTCTGTTTTCAAGCGCGGCCGCAAGAAAAGATGCTTTCAGAACGGGGCCGGAGTATCGTGGATCGTTTCCAAGGGCGAGCTCTTCTCCCATGATCCTTGGGATGAGCTTGCCTAGCTCGAAGGCGACTGATGAATTTACTGTTTCAGGATATTTGCCTCGAATACCGGAGCTGCCGAATTGCAGGTTCAAAAGCGGGCAGCGCTACGCTGCTGGCTCGGGAGCAACTGCGACGATTTCAGGAGCAGGGGCGATGATTTCCGGAGCGGCCTTCTGCTTTGGCTCTGCTCCCTCAAGAGTCAGAGGCATAGAGAGCAGTTTCGATTTGCGCACGCCGATGTGGCGCAACGGGCACACTTTCTTGGCTTCGTTGTAGACGTCGGATCCCATCTTTCCAAGCACCATCTCGTGGCAGAGTTGCGAGTACGTGAGCTTCGACGCTTTTTCTGCGACGATCTTGCCCATGACCTGTCGTATGCCGTGTTCCTGGGACCCGTTTATTCTGCCGTGGCTGAATCCTACGATGTAGACTCGTGTAAGATAGTTGTCAACTGTTCGACCTGTGAAAATCCCGTCGACGCGAGTACTTCCTCGCCTGACAAGGCTTCTGAGATAGTCAGTGGAGTATTCGTGGCTCTTGAGGATCGTATCTGCCCGGTCGCCTGTGATGGAGGTGACCAGGAAGTATAGTTTGATGGACTGGTGGGAGAAATCATTAGTAATATCATACAGTGTGGTTTCGACGACTCGGCCGATAAGCTTCTTCGGATCCTCGCAAGGTATTCCAGCAACGTTCTGTTCTCCAAAATAGGCGGGGGTGTATACGGAGTACCATTCCTTGGTTCTCCACTTGTCCCGCACTTTCTTGGTGGTCTTTGACACAGTCTCTGTTCCATTTTCTTAGCTTGATACTTTTGTTAGCGTCTCCTTTGCTGCTTGGAGACAGCGGAGGAGGTCGTCCAAGGTGAATATGAAGGTTTCAATCTTTCCACCGAATTCAAGACTAAATGACGCTGTCCGGTCCAATGCTCTTCCCTTCACCTTGAGACCTTTCATATTCAAGTTATCAGGCTGGACCGATGCTACAAGGGACCTGGATGTTGCCTTGTTCGGCGTCGATATCTTGATCTGTGCCTTGATCATTTGATCGTCGACTCGATAGTCTTCTCAAACTGCGTAAGGAATGATTCGAGGCTCTGACGCTCCACGGTTGCACCTGCTGCTATCGCGTGGCCGCCTCCATATCCACCGTACTTGGGCGACAAGTCCTGAAGAATCTTCCCGAGATTCAGTCCTTTCTCGATCAGCTGATCGGTTCCGCGCGCAGAGACTTTTGATTCGCCCTCTTTTGTCGCGGTAACGACCAAAGTTACCTTTGAGCCGCCAAAGAGGTTCGAGGAGGAGAGTATAGAAGAGACGGCTCCGGTCATGTTTTCATCGATTACTCCCTCTCCCCTAACTATGACCAGGTGTCCCTTCTGAACCAGCGACTTGGGGTCCTGAGTGATCCAGTTCATGTATTTGGAGAGGAATTTCCGGTACTCTGAGTAGACTTGTTGGGCCTCTTCGAATGCTGCCCCACGGTCCCCAAGGCCCAGAGCAATCCCAAGCCCTGGTTTGCCCATGCGGCCGCAAGCGTTCAGGAGAGATCCATATTCTCTGGCGTCGCGGAGCGGGGTTGAAGGTTCTTCTTTGCTTAGCGTGTATACGGACCCTATCAGTTCAAGGGCGACTTCTCCACTGAGCTTCAGCGAGATCATGTGTTGAATGATCTTGTCGACAAGTCGCTTTTTCTCTTCAAGTGAGAGATCAGAGATAGTCCGCCAGCGGTCATCGACTTTTGTGGGAATGTTTACGGAGTCGAGTAGAGCTAGACAGCGGTCTTCCTCGCCGCTTAGTCCTGGCAGGAACGGGGTTGTGGTTGATGCGATCGCTCTGTGGATTGGCCTCGTCTGTCGTCCAAACAAGACTAGGTCTTGCGTAACATCTACCAGTTTTGCTTTGACCGCGTCCTCCAGAATCTCATTGTTAAGGCCGATTAGAGATCTCTTGGGACCCTTATCCTGTTGGTCACCGAGACATCCAACGATGGCCAATGAAGAAAGATCCACGTTCTTCGGATCTATCGCCTTTGCGAGGAGATAGGCTGTTCCCGCTCCGCTGATCTCTTCTGAGCCGTTGAAACCCAGCAGATGAGTGTTGAAGTGATGGAGATTTGGCGGTGCCTCGCCCAGTACTTGATGATGGTCCGCAATGACGATCTCGCGATTCTTTAGTCCCTTGGATACAATGTCGAGATAACCGCTCCCTATGTCAGAGAACATGATGAAGTCAGCATCGATGGCTCCGATTTCTTCAATGGTCTTCTCGCTGAGGTTTTCGACAATTCGTAGATGAGCAATAGTATTGAGACGTTTGACCGCCTCGAACGCTATTGCACCGGCGGTTAGACCGTCAGCGTCAAAATGCGTTACTGTCAGAATCGTAGATTCTTTAGAAGCTGCTTCTCTGATTATCGACGCTGTTTCGTCGGCGGTTCGCTGGAGCTCTAGTCGACGCTCGTTGGGGCTAGTCGAGTGAGGCTGCAATTGGCTTGTATGCCCAATCCTTAGGAATTCTCCCAATCTTATGATAATAAAATACAAGCCGATGAATCTTCGACTCGATCAATGCCAAGTCCCTCTTGTTCGGGAAGTCCTTCCGATTCTTCTCAAGATGCCTAGTCGCACTCGTCGCCTTCCTCAACAAGTTCTCAAGATCCTCAGGAAGCTTCGTCCGACTCTCTTCCGGGATAATCTTCTCAAGACGTCGACCAGCAACCTGCGACACCAAGGGAATGCCGTACCTGTCACGGAGGATCTGCCCGATGAGACTGGGCGTGTTTCCCTCCTTGGACAGTTTCAGAACAAGGGCGTCCACTTCTTCAGGCTCGTACTTGAACCAGGCAGGAGGACGTCTGCTAACAGGTCTGGTCGATCCTGAACTTCCTCTCTTACCGGAATAGAGTCTTGCCAAGTCGTCCTTTCCCTTGTTTCCACCGCGCTTCCCCGGTGGGCGTTATTTAAGTCGAACTGGGAGGAATACTCTTCGTCATCACCAATCCTCGCTGACGCTTCGGATAGATTACCTGTAAGCCCAGCCTGGATAAGGCAGCTCTCAACTTGCGATCAACGGTTGCCACAGCTAATGGCTGAGTCTTGGCAAGTGAGAAAGAGAGTAGAGCAGCGTCTGTATATGACGTTTCAATTCCGGATGTGAAGATTGGATATTTTCTCGTTTTCAACAGTTCGAGAGCGGCATTCGCGAGACCACCAGTTTTCGAGGATCGAGTTCTTCCAAGCCGTTGGAGTTCGCGTTCTACCATGTCGAGGGTCGCGACTCTTACTGGACCTTTGATGAGGTCTCGTAGCTCCTCGTCTATGTCTCTTCTCTGTTCAAGCATCGCAATGAGAAAGCTAGTATCGAGAAGAACAGTGAGAGGCTGTCTGGTTCTCACCGAATCGTTCCGAACCCGATCAACCGCCAACTCTCCCCAATCCTTCGGCTTAGGGCGACTTTGGATCCTGGGTCAGCACAGATTGGTTTCTTCAGCTGTACGTCAGCGATGTCTTCCCTTGCTGATACGACCAGTCCGGAAGTAACTGCGGTTCCCGCGTTGAGCACTAGAGGTTCGTTCATCTTGATCTTCTGCACGGGGACCAGCTGTTCCGTCCCGACAGCTCTTTCGAAGAGGTCAACATCAAGGCTGACCTTCTCGAGAATATCTGGCAATGTTCCTGACCTTCCCAGAACATTCCCTACGAGACCATCAGACTTGGTTATCGACGGATCCAAATCAGTTCCAACTGCAACGAGTCCGCCTGGCGTCGCCTGCTTGACTTCCCCATCACCCGCTTGGAGGGTCTCCACATTCGCGACTAGTCTTTCGTAGGTGACCCGGTTAGACTCGCCCACCTTTATTCCTGGTTTGATCTCGATCTCTTCTCCTCTCTTGAAGATGCCTTGGACAATAGATCCTCCGACAACTCCTCCCAGAATGTCTTCCACTTCGGTCCCGGGTTTGTTTACGTCAAATGATCGGAGGATCGACATTCTCGGAGCAATGGTTGTATCTCGTTTCGGAGTGGGAATCTTTTCCTGTATTGCCGCAATCAAAACATCCATATTCAGCTTATGCTGAGCCGAAACCGGTATCACCGGAGCACCTTCAGCAACTGTATTCTTCGTGAAATCAAGGATTTCCTGATAGTTCGTCTTAGCCCTCGCCCGATCAACCACGTCTATCTTGTTCTGAACCACCACCATCCTACGTAAGCCGACCATTTGCGCAGCCAACATGTGCTCACGATCCTGCGCTTGAGGACACTTGACGTTCGCTGAGACAACGAACATCGATCCGTCCATGATCGCGGCCCCGGAGAGCATAGTGACCATGAGACTATGGTGACCCGGACAATCCACAAAGCTCACCGATCGCAGGAACTTCGTTTCGCTCTTACAGTTCGGGCAGATCTTGCTCGTTGAATAGTTGAACGGAGGCTCACAGGAAGGACATTCATAAAAAGAGGCGTCCGCATATCCAATGCGGATCGTGATTCCTCGTCGCAGTTCCTCAGAGTGTCTAGCAGTCCAAACCCCTGTCAGCGCTTGGACAATGGTGCTCTTCCCATTGTCAACATGACCAAGGGTGCCTATGTTGATCTCAGGCTGCAGACCTAATGTCACCTATGAGTAGAAGGTCCTCCGGAAGGATATACAGGCTTGCTTTATGGAGACCACTGCTTCATGCTTTTGAGGGCTTGAGCTCTCTTGTTTGATTACTCAAGTCAAAGGATCCTGTTTTGATCTCTCCGTCTCGCCGATAGGTGGCTACAATAACTCCTGTGGTTGAGGTCTTACTTTCAAGAAGTTTGAAAGAGGCCGGTATCGTGTCGATGCCAAAGAGGCGCTTCCCATTTCCTATGGTAACAGGATATATTTTCAACCAGAACTCATCAACGAGATCGTACTTCAGAAGAGTTTGGATAAGATCAGAACTACCGTGAACCTGCAACTCAGGCCCGTCCTCTTTCTTAAGTTTCCTAATCTCTTCTGGGACATTACCCTTGACGAGTGTGGAGTTCTCCCAGTCAAGTTTCCTCAGCGTTTTGGAAACGACGTATTTCTTGGCCTTGTTTAGTTTGTCCGCGAACGGGTTGTTTTTTGCTTTCGGCCAATACCCTGCGAATATCTCGTAGGTCTTCCGGCCTAGCAAGAGGTCGTATGGATGTCCCATCTGTCCACCCATGACCTTTTCCATAACACTATCCATGTAGCCGAAAGACCATCCTCCATGCTTGAAATTGCCACTCGTATCCTCGTCGGGTCCGCCTGGAGCCTGCATAACTCCATCAAGCGTTACAAATGATAACACAACTAATTTTCTTATGGTTCATTCCCCAAATAGCTGGAGACTCAAATTGTCCCACAGGCAAAATTTAACCTTTGCAATATCACTAGGAGAAATTCGCCGGTCAGCGTGTAATAGACGAATTGAAAGAAACAACGCTTCGGAGGTGTCAGTGGGCAACTATGGGCAACAGCCCACTCATGGTCGAGTACCACGACAAAGAATGGGGTGTCCCAGTGCACGACGACAGGACCCTGTTCGAATTTCTAGTGTTGGAGGGGGCCCAAGCAGGACTCAGCTGGCAGACAGTTCTGAACAAACGCGAAAACTACCGCAAAGCATTCCATGCCTTCGACCCTGCAAGCATCGCCCGTTACAATAACAAGAAGGACGTCCAGCGTCTGCTCCGCGACCCTGGAATCATACGCAACCGTCTCAAGATCGAAGCCACTATCAACAACGCAAAACAAATCCTGGAAATACAGAAGGAATTCAATTCTTTCGACAAATACATCTGGCAGTTTGTGAGCGGCAAACCGATCAAGCACGGATTCGAGTCGCTCAACGAGATTCCTGCGACCACCAGGGAATCCGACGCTATGAGCAAAGACCTACGCGAAAGGGGCCTACGGTTCGTTGGCCCGACAATCTGCTACGCTTTCATGCAAGCTGTTGGAATGGTGAACGACCACACTACAAAATGCTTCAGGTATAACGCTCTCTAGCCGGAGATTCTGATCGCGTCATGCCCATGCTAGCGCGATGGAACGGTCCGGAAGCCACAAGAAATCGCTTAACTAAAAGGTTAAATAATCTCCGAGCGCACCCCTGTGCTAGATGGTTAGTCAAGCTAAGGTTGTCCTCGACCTGGACCAGGTCTTCGGGGCACTGGCCCACCCCATACGGCGGGCCATCCTTGAGGAGCTGTCGGCCGGCGACGCCACAGTAAGCGAACTGGCAGAACCCTACAAGGTGAGCCTGCCGGCGATATCGAAGCACCTGCGAGTCCTGGAAGATGCGGGACTATTGCGGGTCGAGCCGGAAGGCCGCGTACGCCGCTGCCAGATCGACGCAGCACCGCTAAGCGTGGCGTTTGGCTGGCTGACGCAATACCGGGTCCTGTGGGAGGATCGCCTCGCCCGACTGGCCAAACATCTAGAGGAAAAAAAGAATGACAAGTAGAACAGAAGAAATGAGTCAAACTAGGAACAGGAACGAGCTAACAATCGTACGAGTGTTCGACGCACCCCGCGCAGCAGTATGGAAGGCGTGGACAGACCCTGAACGAGCAAAACGATGGTGGGGACCCGAAGGCTTCACCGCCCCCTTCATCAAGATCGACCTCCGCGTTGGCGGCAAGTACCTCTTTTGCATGCGATCGCCAGACGGCAAGGACTATTGGAGCACAGGCGTCTATCGGGAGATCGTCCCCTTGCAGCGGATCGTCTCCACAGACAGCTTCGCAGACGAGAAAGGGAACGTGGTTCCGGCAACACATTACGGGATGCCCTCGGACCTCCCACTGGAAATGCTAGTAACGGTGACGTTTGAAGAGGTTGGTGGAAAGACCCGGATGACGTTGAGGCACGTGGGCCTTCCGGCGGGCGAGCAGAGCAAGATGGCTGAAATGGGCTGGAACACGTCGTTCGATAAACTGGCCAAAGCCCTCAAGTAACACAAGATCCCAGCACCCCTGACACGACCCCGTTGCGTCAGGGGACAGTCCAGTGAAGCAAAACCCTCGATTAGTACCCACTTTTTTCCTAGGAATAGAATCGACTGCTCACACCTTTGGGGCGAGCATGATCGACGATCAGGGTAGGATAATCACCAACGTGAATTCTACGTACCGGCCGCCTACCGGGATCGGAATCCATCCTAGAAAAGCGGCCGAGCACCACAACGAAGTGTCAAGCGATGTAATCGAGAAAGCCCTCCGTGGTGTTGGAGACGGAGTCTCTCCTGACGCTGTCTGTTATTCTGCGGGACCGGGTCTTGGACCCTGCCTCAGGATTGGAGCAACCATCTCCAGAGCATTGGCCCTTTACTTGGACAGGCCTCTCGTTCCCGTCCACCATGGAGTTGCTCACCTCGACCTGGCTATGGCTGCTGGACGGTCACATGATCCTCTAGCCGTTCTAGTCTCGGGTGGACATACTGCAATCGCAGTTCATTTGAATAGACGATGGCGGATATATGGTGAGACAGAGGACATCACCCTGGGAAACCTCCTCGACATGTTTGCGAGGGAGGCAGCACTTCCATCCCCGGGAGGAGTCGCAGTTGAGTCAAAAGCAAAAGAGGGTCAGACCCTTCTTGCTCTACCCTACACTGTAAAGGGAAACGATGTTGCCTACTCTGGATTGCTAACCGCTGCCATACGACTCCTAAAGGAAGGGAAGTCCTTGTCAGACATCTGTTTCTCGATCCAAGAAGTCTCCTTTGCGATGCTCGCAGAGGCCGTTGAGCGTAGCTTGGTTCAAACGAGGAAGAAAGAAGTCCTGCTTGCTGGAGGGGTAGCCGCAAACAAGCGCCTTCGAGAAATGATCCAATTGGTCGCAGAGGATCACGGAGCAACATTTCATCCCGTTCCGATCGAGTACTCTGGAGATTGCGGCGCGCAGATCGCTTGCTCAGGAAGACTTGCCTTCGAATCCGGTGTCACTGTCCCCGTCCCAGAAAGCTTTGTCAATCCGCGATGGCGTCTGGACGAGATCGATGTTCCATGGATTCCTCGACCTTAGACCTCCAACCGCTGCACCGGGGTGCTGAGGCAGATCTCTTTCTATCGCAGCTGCCCCCATGGAAAGTTGTAGTCAAGAGAAGAGTTCGAAAAGCCTACCGCCAGGAAGAGCTAGACGCCAGTATTAGAAAGGAGAGGACTATCAAGGAATCTTCCGCTATCCGAGATGGTAAGGTCGCTGGAGCGAGGCTTCCAAGTATTCTCGGCCTCGACATCGAACGGTCTACTATCATCATGACGTTCATCGACGGATTGCTCGCCAGAGACACCATTGATACGATGAGTAACGTTCGCAGGGTCTCTCTTCTCGAAGAGTTAGGTAGACAGGTTGGCTTTCTCCATTCAGCAGGAATAATGCATGGTGACCTGACCACATCAAACATCATCGTGCCAGCTGAGGAAAAACCGTTCATGATAGACTTCGGAATGGCCCGCAAATCAACAGACCATGAAGACCTCGGAACCGACCTGCACTTACTCCAAAGATCGCTGATCGCCACCCACGCCCTCGACCTTACAAGTTCACTCAGAAGGGTCGCGAGAGGCTATCGTGAGGTTGTCGGCGAGGAGATGGCGAGATCGAGTCTACGGAAAGCCGCGGAAATTGCACGGAGAGGCAGATACTTCGCCATCCGATAATCGAACACTATGGTTCGTAACCCAGAACCATCACAAGTACCAGGAAGCCCGCAGAGCTCTCGACCCATTCGGGATAAAGATCCGCATGCTCGCTTCTCCGAAAACCGAAATCCAGAGTATCCGCTTAGGTGAGATCGCCAGGTTCGCCGCGGAAGAAGCCGCCAGAAAACACAACCGTAGGGTCCTGGTGGAAGACTCGGGGCTCTTCGTTATAGTCCTGAACGGTTTTCCGGGTCCCTTCTCATCATACGTCCACGACACCATTGGCGTTAGAGGGATCTTGCGCTTGATGACTCGACAGACACGACGAGAGGCATATTTTCAGGCCTCCCTTGCTCTGGCATCTTCCCGGGGCACATCTCAAGAGTTCTCGGGAAAAGTGTATGGGACGATATCGCACAAGTCTGCTGGGACGCAGGGCTTCGGGTTTGACCCAGTATTCATTCCCAGAGGCGCTCGCAAAACGTTTGCCCAAGGCGGAACCAAATTCAAGGACAGGTATTCGCACCGAGCTATCGCCTTCCGCAAGCTAGCGCTCTGGTACATCAAAACCAGGATCTAAACTCAGAATCATCGCGATTCCCAAGCGGAGCCCTAAAATAACGCCCTCAGCCGCCTTCCGTGAATATGTTCCGAATAGTGACAGTCGAAGACGTGGTACGCATTCCGCCCCAGAAATTCGGGCAGCCCATCGACGAGGTTGCGCGTGAACAGATCAAGCTCAAGTATGAGAACTATGTGGACGAAGAACTCGGCTACGTCATCCTAGTCACAGATGTCGATGTCGAGACGACCGGAAAAATCCTTCCCGGCGACGGCTCGACTCATCACAAAGCCCTCTTCAAACTGCTCACCTTCTTCCCAGAGCTCCACGAGGTCGTGGAGGGAGAGATCGTTGAGGTCACAGACTTTGGAGCATTCGTTAGAATAGGTCCTGAAGACGCTCTTCTCCATGTATCCCAGATCATGGACGATTTCATAACCTACGACGAGAAACACGGTGTACTCGCTGGACGAGAGAGTCACCGAAACCTAGGGAAGGGAAACATGGTCAGAGGACGAATAATCGCTGTCAGCTTTCCCCGAGGCGGTTCAGGAGGAAAAATCGGGATCACGTTGCGCCAACCTTTTCTCGGAAGGATAGAATGGATTCAAGAGGACCTCAAAGGGAAACCTCCGAAGCTGGAGCATAAAGCAACTTGACAGACAAAGCATGTAAGAACTGCCGCATGATCAGCGCGGGCCCCGTATGCCCTAACTGCAAGTCCACGAACCTAAGCGATGACTGGACCGGCTTCGTAGTTGTCCTCGAACCTGCAAACTCCGAAGTAGCCCATCTCATGCAGATCAAGGTTCCCGGAAAGTTCGCTATCAGAGTTCGATAGAGTCCGATAGAACTAGTTGTCCTAGCTACAGAGCTGTTATGGAAACGTAGCCTATCTCATTTGGGCCCGTAATCAGTGAAGCTACAGGCCCCGCAAACCCATCTCTGGGTGGGCTGCTTGTGAGACGCCATAACGGAACCGCACCGTGGACACTTCCTATTCCTCAACTTTGTCGTTGAGCCGGAAATCTCGTAGAGTTCGCTCCTCATTCGCAGCTTCTTCTTCGGCTTTGCCTGTGCCGGTGACTGTGCTTGTGGCTTTGCCGGCGCTTGTGGCTTTGGCGGTGCTTGGGACATGCCTTCGAGGCGATCGGCTCGCGCCATATTTAGTGTTGTTTCCTCCCCTAGTCGAAACGTTCATAAAAGCCGGGCGTTGCCCAGCCTGCTGGCCGATGAGAGTGAGTCTGGATGGCACAAAAATCCGTTTACGTACGATTCCAAGTTCCAAAAGAGGCCGTTGACAAGGCCTATCAGCTTCTCCAGGTCGCGAAGGACACCGGAAAACTCCGAAAGGGTACAAACGAGTCAACCAAAGCGATCGAGCGAGGAATCGCCAAGCTAGTTATCATCGCAGAGGATGTTGAGCCCCCGCAAGTAGTGGCCCATCTCCCTATCCTGTGCGAAGAGAGAAAGATCGCCTACCTCTACGTCCCCAGCAAGCTTGAGCTGGGCAAATCAGCCGGATTAGACGTTGGCTCCGCCGCAATCTCGGTCGTCGAGCCCGGTGATGGCGCGCAGTCTCTCAAAGATATCTTGAAGATAGTCGAGAATATCAAGAAGACCGGTGCAGGGAAGTGAGCAAGTCAAAAGACAGGTCCGACGAACCACTCATCCCGGCCGAAGTTACACAAGTCATCGGACGGACCGGGGTCACGGGAGAAGTTATCCAAGTCCGAGTAAGAGTGTTAGAAGGCCGCGACAAAGGACGAATTATCACAAGGAATGTCAAGGGTCCTATTCGTCTTAATGACGTTCTGATGCTTCGAGAGACTGAGAGAGAAGCGAAAAAGATCAGGTAGGGCGTAAGCGACGCCAAAAACGTTCAAGTGTTCTTTCTGCGGGAAGAGCTTTCCGAACTCCACTGGGATTATGCACGTGAAGAACGATGGGACGATACTCTATTTCTGCTCGCGACGATGCAGAGTCAGCACTCTGTCCTTCAAAAGAGACTCGCGTAAGCTGAAGTGGACGGCTTACTACGGGAAGAGAGAGAAAGGACACTGAGCAGTCACCCTAACAACAAAACGTTCGCATTCCTCAAACCTGAAGCCCTACAATCGAAGGTTGCCGGAGAGGTTCTTTCTAGACTAGAAAAGAAAGGATTCGCCATCAAACAATTACGTCTCCACAACATATCCAGAAAGGAAGCCGAGACACTATACAGCGTCCACAAGGGAAAACCATTCTTTCAAGAACTCGTGGACCACGTCACGTCCGGGCCAGTCTTGCTGATGATCCTTGAAGGCTCGAACGCGGTTGACGTTCTGCGACGAGTCATCGGCGCCACCAACCCCCAGACGGCCGAGCCTGGCACTATCAGAGGAGACCTATCGCTATCCATAACCGCCAACATCATTCACGCATCTGACAGCCTCGAAAACGCCAAGAAAGAATCATCAATATTCTTCAACGACGGAATCTAGCAAATAGCCTTCTCTCGAAAAAATCATGGTTTAATACCGACATCGGAAAACCAGAGGGCAAGATGGAGCCTTCCCCAGATGCCCATTCGTTCACCAATCGCCGTCGTTCTCGGACACGTGGACCATGGGAAGACCACGCTTCTGGACAAGATCAGAGGCACCTCTGTGGCCGCCCGAGAACCTGGGCAGATCACCCAGTGGATTGGCGCCAGCCTCATCCCCGCTCAAACTATAATCAGGATTTGTGGACCCCTCCTAACCAGATTTAATCTCAAGATCGAAGTCCCCGGAATACTCTTCATCGACACTCCAGGTCACGAAACGTTCAGCAACCTTCGCAAAAGGGGAGGATCAGCTGCTGACGTCGCCGTCCTCGTCATCGATCTCACCAAGGGGATCGAGCCTCAAACCGTAGAATCCCTGAATATCCTGAAAGCACGCAAAACACCCTTCCTGGTTTGTTGCAACAAGATCGACGCGATACCCGGATGGAAATCCTCACCTGACGGCTCGTTTCTTGCGAATACAGATCCGCAAAGACCCGAAGTCCTGACTGATCTCGATAACAGAATTTACACGATGATGGGAACTTTGTCCCGGTACAGCTTCCGCGCCGATCGGTTCGACAGGATCAAAGACTTCTCCAAGACTATAGCCCTCGTGCCCGCGAGCGCCAAGACAGGAGAGGGCTTGCCAGAACTGATGGCGATGCTGGTCGGACTAACCCAGATCTTCATGAAGGGAGAACTAACAGCTGGCGCGGGTCCGGCCGAAGGAACCGTTCTAGAGGTAAAAGAGGAGCCTGGACTCGGAGTTACCATTGACGCAATGATCTATGACGGGACGATCAAAGTAGATGACGAAATAGCTCTCGCAGGACGGAACGGAATCATACGAACAAGGGTCCGGGCCCTACTTCTGCCAAAGGCCCTTGACGAGATCCGTGACCCTAGAGACAAGTTCGCCCGCGTCGAGCAAGTTGACGCTGCCGCGGGAATCAAAATTGCAGCCCAAGGTCTCGACGACGCAATCGCGGGGTCACCCATTTACGGCGTAGATGACCCATCGAGGCGAGCGGAACTAGAGCGGAAAGTGCTCAGTGAAGTAGAATCGGTAAAGGTCAGCACAGATCGAACCGGCGTTATCGTGAAAGCTGATGCACTAGGCTCACTAGAAGCGCTCACAACCTCCCTGTCAGTTTCCAAGGTGCCTGTCCGTCTCGCAGACGTGGGCGAAATATCTAGGCGAGACGTTGTTGAGGCTGAGGTCGTGCGAGCAAAAGACCCCTACTTGGCCGCGATTCTCGGTTTCAACGTTAAGCTGTTGCCTGATGCTGAGCAAGAGATCAAAGAGACAGGAATACCGGTTTTCAGAGGTGACATAATTTATCGTGTCTTGGAAGACTACTCGAGATGGGTCGAGGCTCAGAGAGCTGCTGGGGTTAAGGCCGAGATGGAGCTACTTATCCGCCCTGGCAAGATGAAGATTCTCAAGGGATTCGTCTTCCGCAGAAATGACCCGGCCATAGTTGGCGTCGAAGTACTAGAGGGAATTGTAAGACCAAAGTATCCAGTGATCAATGGCAGCGGAAAACGTATCGGCGTAGTCCTAAGAGTCCAAGACCAAGGAAAAGACGTAGCAGAAGTGGGCGCCGGGAAACAAGTGGCAGTTTCCATTGACAAGCCAGTTGTAGGTAGACACATTTTCGAGGGAGACATCCTTTACGTGGACGTTCCTGCAAAACATGCAAAAACCCTTTCGTCAAAGTTCAGAGACTACCTCTCTCCAGCAGAACTCGCACTGTTAGACGAGCTAGCCAATCTATCTGCAAAAAATGCCTCGGGAGCGATATCATGAGTCGAACGACGTTTATTAACGTCCACAGGGTCACTCGCCTTTAACGGGAGCACATTACAAGATCATGGCGAAGTTCCAGCTCATAGTATCGGATCCTGTGAGCAAGACCTCGAAAGCGGCGACTGTTGAAGGAGCTAAGGCTCAGGCGCTTGTGGGAAAATCGATTGGGGATGAGGTCGATGGGAAGCTTCTGGGGATTGGAAACATGAAGCTCAAAATCACTGGGGGTACTGACAAGGATGGGATTCCAATGCGTTTCGATATTCAAGGAGGAGCCAAGAAGAGGGCGATGCTTTCAGGCGGAGTCGGCTTCAAACCGAATGACCGTGGGGAAAGGAGGAGGAAGCTTGTTCGCGGACGCGTAGTTGGCGAAGATACTCTCCAAGTCAACAGCGTAGTTATCGGGGACGCAGCTCCGAAGCCGGTGGAGGCTAAGAGTTGAGCGTCGAGATAGTCAGCGAACACGTTAACCCGCTTCTAGGCCGAAAAGACGCAAAGCTGATCGTCCACCACGAAGGCTCCGGGACTCCAGACCGTTTGGCCATTCGAAAGATCGCCTCCGATCACTTCAAAACTCAACAGGACAAGGTGTACGTTCGAAACGTCCAGACCAGGACAGGAGGATCATCGGCAACCTGCCAGGTCGAGATATACAGTGATTCGAAACTTGCGGACAAGAATGTTCCGGCTTACATAAAGAATAGAAATCTTCCGAAGGAACAAAGAGTCTCGAGAAAGAAGGGAGCAGAGGAGGAGAAGAAGCCTGCTCCTGCAGCGCCCAAGCCAGCGGCTCCGGAAAAGAAGGCTGAGCCCGTCAAACCCGTACCGGCCAAGGAGTCTAAACCTGCCCCTGCTAAGGAGTCAAAGCCGGCCCCTGCCGAAACAAAGCCATCGACAAAACCTGAGACGAAGCCGGCTGGAAAGCCTCCCGCAAAGCCGGACATCAAGTCGAAGGCGTAGACAACTGCCTCCGCGGAAGACTCTTGGGCGAAAAATCGCTCATTATGAACCCTAATCTTGAATCCGAACAGGCACATCTAGAAAACGGGTTTCTCACGTTGCAAAACGGAATAATTCCCTACCGATCAAAGCCCAGACCGTGCCCTGATCGGCAAGACTCCGCCATTTTCACTGCCAGACAGGAAATGTTCTAGACAAATAGGAGGTCTTAGCGACCGACCGACCCTCGCGTCGCAAGAGTGGACAGTCTGGACTGGATGCTGAAACTAAACCAGCCTGAAAGTCCAACCTACAGTTTTTCGACTTATGCCCTTTTCGCGGCGCTGACGATGCTTACAACGTCTTGCGCGTTCAATACGTAGTTGTCGGAGAGACGCATACCGTTTCGAGCGTTGATTCCATACAGCATTTGTTCGCCGATTTCCGTGTGGATTTTCAGAGCTAGTTCCTTGAGAGTTGTTCCGTTCGGAACCAGATACGCGTCCGGTAGAACATTCCCTGCATGATCGCTGAACTTTTCAGGGTTCTCCACAGGATATACCACAATCATATTCAGAAGATCTAGAAAGGCCGAGTTGATACACGCCTGAACTCCAGTAGATCCAACTAGTTTCAGGACTTTTTCTCGGATCATTTCAAGGGCAGCCTTCTGCTCAGCGCTAACAGCGCCCGTGTTGGGGAGACGAAAATCCGGGTCTCCAGGTTTGTACTCTATCAAGCGTTTTTCTGCCGCCCTTCGCAGTGCTAGCTCTGCCTCAGCAGAGACCGGTAGTGTCAGCTCGCCCGTTTGCTTCAGGCGGCTGACATTCCCAATTGATGTTGGCAGGTCAATCTTGTTGGCGGCGAGCAGCAATGGTTTCGCTTCTCTCCGGATAATCCCAACAAGCTTCAAGAGGTCTTCCCTGGTCCATCCGCTCGGTTTTCCCTTGAGGCCTGATTTCTTGATCCCGTTCTCAGCCTGGCCTTTGGTGACCCCGAGCCCGCTGAGACGATCAGAAACCAGAGACACTGGGTCTTCTCCAGCCATCTCCATCTTTCGCGCCGTCTTCTCCCAGTCCTTTCCAACTATCCGTAGCATCCACATCTTCAGCTCAGTCTCGAGAAAAACCACGTCCTCAACAGGATTGTGAGCACCAGCCTCCGTGAGCTTGCCCTCAGAGTCCGTTGAACCAGAAGCATCAACCACGTGAATCAGCGCGTCAGCCCGTCTCAGCTCGTCGAGAAACAGGTTTCCAAGCCCTCTTCCCTCCGACGCGCCTGGCACCAGTCCAGGAAGATCAATGATATCTATCGGAATGAACCGTTCCCCATCGATGCATCGTGAGTTCCGAGGCTTGTCCTCGACTCCAAGCTCAACGTGAACGCACTTTGTCCTCAGGTAGGATATTCCGTGGTTTGGCTTGATTGTGGTGAACGGATAGTTTGCTATCGGAACCATTGTTAGGGTTGCGGCGCTGAAGAATGTGCTTTTTCCCGCGTTCGGCTTGCCGACAATCCCGACCTGCACACTGGACCACGAATCATGAAACAGGAGAGATGCCGGTGATTCTCAGACCAGCACTCTTCACCTTGTAACGGATATTGAGAGACACTAAAAGCGCGGTAATCTGCTCGATGGTCCGCGAATTCTCAAGCGACCCCGCATCAAAGCCACGCGCTCCCCCAATACCCTTCACAAGATCAAGAACAATCCTCTTCGCATTATCATCGTTTGAACAGACCAGAACATCGCACTCCACCGGCTTAGTCGGGTCCTTGAGGAGTTCCGCGCTCACATTGTTGAACGCAGTCACAACGCCGACCGTTTTCGGTACAACTGAGGCAGCAAGCTCTCCCGCGGATCCTGCCCAGACCCCGACCGTTCTAGTAGCGCGTCCCCCGACCGCGGTCTCAAGGGGTACCGACACGTTCACCAAGACCTGGCCGATCTTGAAGCTGGACTTGACCGTCTTCAGCGTATCCAGCAAAGCTGCGAAAGGCACCGTGACCACAATCACATCCGCCTGCGAGACAGCGTTCTCGTTGCTCAACCCTGACACTCGAACCGGGCGTCCAGCCATCCGCGCGATAGTCCTCGCAGCCTCCGCCGCCCTATCCGGACTTCTGGAACCTATGATCACTTGGTGTCCAGCTATCGCCCATCGGAGGGCGAGACCGAACCCCTCTTCACCCGCCCCGCCGAGAACCGCTATCTTACGACTTTCCGTCTGGGTCTACTCCTCGCCGAGCTATGAGGTAGAGGCTTGATGAGTCCCTTTCGCATAAGCACGTCCGTAGATTTTCGTGCGTGACCAATGATCATCTTCGCCCTCTCGTAGAGTTCTCTTTTAGTCGCTTTCACTCTCGCTAGGCCCTGTCTGACAGCCTCAGCTCCGACCGCAGCTGCCTCGCGCGGGAACACCTCCCAGTCGCTCATACTTGGAAGAATCCTCTCTTCGTCTATGCCACCCTCCTCCGCGATCTTAGCAAGTTCGTTGGCAGCGGCGATGCACATCTCGTCGCTGATCATCTTCGCTCTAACATCTAGAGTTCCCCTGAAGATCCCGGGAAAACCAAGGGAGTTGTTGACCTGGTTCGGAAAGTCCGACCTGCCAGTCGCAACTATCTTCGCACCGGCCTCCTTCGCCTCCCAAGGCCAGACCTCAGGAATAGGGTTAGCGCAGGCGAAGACAATCGAATCATCCCCCATCGTTGACATTAATCCTCTCGAAATCACACCAGGCCCCGGCGTTGACATTGCAATCAAGACGTCCGCTCCCTTCAGAGCCTCTCCAAAGCCACCCGTGCGCCCTTCCGAGTTTGTTTTCAAGCATATCTGCCATTTCGCATGGTATTCCTCCTCCAGCTCGGTACGCTGGCGACTGAGAATTCCTTTACTGTCCACCATGATGATATTTCCGGGTGAAACTCCTGCTTCCATTATTATCCGCGCGACTGCAATATTCGCCGCCCCTGCCCCTAGCATGCAGATTGACGCGCTTCCGATCTTCTTACCAACAACCTTGAGGGCGTTGATAAGACCAGCGCAAACGACTGTTCCACTACCTTGTTGGTCGTCGTGCCAAATAGGAATCCCAAGGTCTGCTTTCAGGGCGTCGAGAATATCAAAGCATTTCGGTTGCGATATGTCTTCAAGATTTATCCCACCGAAAGACGGTTGCAACCATCGAACCGCGTTCTCAATTTCCTCGGGTCTTTTCGTACCGAGACAGAGAGGGTAAGCATCTACTCCTCCCAAATACTTGAACAGCAGGCTCTTTCCCTCCATCACGGGAAGCCCAGCCTCAGGCCCGATATCACCAAGCCCGAGTACCCTAGTCCCGTCGGTAACTATCGCGATACTGTTCCACTTGTTAGTATAGTCGTAGACTCTCTCTGGGGTTTTCTGGATTTCTTTGCAGGGGTCCGCAACTCCTGGCGTGTACCAGATCGCAAAATCATCGTAGGAGTCGACCGGAACCTTCGACACGATCTCGATCTTTCCCTGATAGAAAGGATGGTACTTCATCGCAAGCCGAGCGGGAGCATAAGCCCTCTTCAGCAATGCTGTATCTTGAGCCATTCCTGGCTTTTCACTTCTTTGGCAAAGCCCGGTTGCAAACCGGCCTGATTTAACGGTGTTGAGAGGAAAAAATGCCCAGTAATCCTTATCAGGGATTTGCCAGCCGATCCGTCAGCGAAACGGACTTGTCGTATTCCCACTTAGCAAACCAATGGAGAGAGAAAACGCCAGAGCTAAAGGAATGGCTGCGGCTCTCGGTTGTTGGTTGGAGGAAGGAACCCGTAGTCAAACGAATTCCTTACCCTACAAGGCTAGATCGAGCGCACCGTCTGGGATACAAAGCAAAACAAGGGATTGTGCTCGTCAGAGTTCGAGTTAGAAGAGGCGGCGCAAAGAAACCTCGTCCTGTTTCGGGGAGGCGACAGAAGGCTCTGGGAGTAACGAAATTCACCCGAAGCCTCTCTCTCCAAAGAATAGCAGAAAAACGTGCCAACAGAAAATACGTCAATCTGACAATCCTTGATTCGTATTACTTGTATTCAGACGGCATTCACCACTGGTACGAAGTGATCCTCGCGGACAAGAGTCATCCCGCGCTCACCGAATAGACCCCAAGGAACAGTCTAACGCTCGTATCAGTGATATTGCCGGTCCAGAAGACCCCGAAATTCTATAAGACGCTGCCTGAAGGGCGCATCACAAACCCGAGGGGAGCAGATGAACCCAGACCCGCTAACCAAGATAGTCAAGACCGGGCGTAAAGTAGACCCTATAATTTTCAAAGCATTGGCGAACGCCTCATCTTCCAGGTTTCAATCCCCTCTAACCTACCATTTCAGAACCGGCGGCAAAAGGATGCGAGCTACTCTCGTTCTTCTTGCATGCGCCGCTTGTGGTGGAAGGATTGAGGATGGAATGAATCCAGCGGCATTGATCGAGATGATTCACAATTATTCGCTTGTAATGGACGATCTCATTGATCGAGGAGTTGTGAGAAGAGGAAAACCAACTGTGAGAATCAAGTTTGGAGACTCAGTTTCTCTATTGATTGCCATGCTTTACCGTGAAGCTCTGGACGACCTAATTGAGAAATGCCTCTCCCCAACCAAGACAAGAATGGTCGCAGTCCAGGCGATGAAAGACATCATTGAAGGTGAGAGACTCGACATGATGTTCGAGCAAGCTGGGAGGGAAGATCCTTATCTCAAAACCCAACGTGTTCTCACTCCAAGCTTCTCCCTGTACGTCGAGATGATTGGAAAGAAGACCGCGGCTCTGTTCAAAGCTGCCTCCCAAATAGGAGCGTATTCTGCGCGAGCGAACATCAGGGTGGTGCGTTCTTTAGGCGAATTCGGATGGAAAGCGGGACTTGCATTTCAGGTGATGGATGATGTGCTGGACGTATGTGGGCAGGAAACGGGGAAGCAGATTGGCAAAGATATCATCGAACACAAACTTGGGAACGCAGCGATATTGATGGCTCTTAGATACTTACCTCGGAACCAAAAGCTAGAGATTCTTACCACTCTCAGGTCAGAGAAAGTGTCGCAAGCCACGGTGATGAGGGTGAGACGGCTAGTCATGGAGACCCCGGCAGAGAAAGACTGTCGAGAAATTTCAGAGAAATACCTCCACCAGGCCAAATCCCACCTTTCAGTACTGGAAGAATCTGACTACAGAGACGGGCTGGCTACGCTTGCCGACGCGATCGTCTCGAGGACTTTCTAGAGTTCGTCCAGGGGACGAACCTGGTCCCCTTGATCTTGTCTCGTTCAAGCAGCCTTGCAAGTGCGTACTTTTCTCTTAGGTTGAAAATGTAACACTCGCATCCATTCTTGGCAAGCCGCAAAGCCTGTCTAACCTTCTCTCCCATACCGCCAGTCGCGTCACCGGAAGGGCCTCGTGACGCGTCCAATACCAAATGGAAGTTTTCAGAGGTAACTTCTGGAATAAGAGTGGCATTTGGGAAAGTCTTTGGATTCTCTGAGTATACCCCATCGACATCGCAACCAAGCAACACTCGTGAAGCTCCCAGTCTAAGTCCAATTAGCGAGGCAAGGAGGTCCCCAGATAGAACTCCGATCCCCTGCGACTCGTCGAACACCAGGTCCCCATGCAGCAACGGAAGGAGCCCAGCCTGTAGCGCCTTTCGTATCGGGTCCAACAGGACTCTTTTCACCTTCCCCTCGTCAAAGGTGACGAAACTCATCGGATGAAAAGGAACAGGAAGCTTATTTCGTAACAACAGTGATGCGTAAATTATCCTCGTGAGCTGGCTCAAGTCGAAGGGGTGAGCGTAGGAACCACCCCCATGAATCAGAATCAGCGGAAGATCGTAGGCTCTAAGTTGATCAGCAATGCGTTGAATCGCAGGAATGTCCGGAGTGCACTCTCTAGCCTTGTCGGTAATAGCCGACCCTCCTAGCTTCAGGATGGTAAGCTGGTCCAATTCGCCGCACTCCGGACGAAGCTTGCTTTTAGCCGCTTCGGGGTGACTTCGATGGTGGTTCGAAGGTAACACCCGACTTATGATTAGCACTAGTGCTGATTTGACCCGGAAGTCATTGTTGAACATCAACGATTCCTCGAATGGCGCGCTGCTAGAGGTCATTGAAGAGCGGATAATCAGTTCACTAGGCGACAAGCCCAACAGTTCGATTAGCGAAATCGCAAAGGATCTCAGAGTGAATAGGTCAACCGCTTCGAAATACCTGCATGTTCTTCGTGCAAAAAAGAAGGTCGCCTTTCGACAAGTGGGACCCGTCAAGCTTTGGTCGTTGGAGGAGCAATAATGGAAGTTAGAAGGGCAATCGCCCCAAGCATCCAAGAATCAGACGATCGAGTCCCTACCGGGGTTCCTAGTCTGGACAAGATAATAGAAGGCGGGCTTCGACGAGGCGACTGCATCATTGTCGCGGGCCAGCCCGGAACAGGCAAAACGACTCTCGGATTACAATTCCTATACCATGGTGCAACCCGATGCGGGGAAAACGGTGTTTACGCGTCAGTCATAGAGAGTGGTGAGAAATTGAAGCGTAACGGTTTGAGGTTCGGATGGGACCTTAGCCGACTCGAATCAGAAAACAAGCTGCGCCTCGTCTCTCTTCAATCCACTATGAAAGCTGGGGTCAGTACGGCTCTTGAAACGGTTCTGGAAGCCTTGCACAGCATGAATGCAAAGAGGCTTGTATTCGATTCTCTCTCTGCACTCATGACAGCCTTCGAGAGTAATGCTGAAGCCCGAAGCTTCCTTCACATAATGGTGAAATTCCTAGAGGCCGCCAACTGCACAACGATGATGATAAGCGAGGTTCCTTGGGGAAAGCAACAGCTCGGGACTAACTTCGAAGAGTTTCTAGGCGACGGCCTCGTGATTTTGGATGCAAGTTTTGACAACTCGAGGGTCCGCCGAAGAGTCTACATTCCCAAGATGAGAGGGACTGAACACAGACTAGAAGGATATGACTACTACATAACAAGAGACGGGTTCTCTTTGGCGCCAACTCCGATTCCCCCCGACAAAATACGATAGGCCAAAAATAGGCAATCATTGCTGCAACGCTTTTTGTGTTCTTGCCAGAACTGTCGCGGAGAGTCTAATGCCCCCTCTTAGGAGCGACCTTCTTGAGAAGCTGATTGGGTCTGAAACCAAAGCCGAGTTGTTGATGTACTTCCATGACAATCCAGACTCCACTGATACGATAGAAGGTATCGCCGCTAAGATTCGGCGGAGTCCAAAGGAAATCGAGCATGATGTCTCAGACCTCGTCGAGCTAGGCCTGCTTCAAGAGGTGCGAGTCATCTCCTTCAGCAAAGACAGAGATCAAGAATTGCAGAAAGAGATCTCGCAACGACTCGTGTCAGCCGGTTCGTTCGAGGAGACATCAACCTCTTCGAATAGAGACCTGACAGGAGTCGGGATGGTTGATTCACTCTTACCCGATGGCTATCCCTCGTCCTCTGTGGTACTAGTCATGGGTGATCCCGCAACAGGGAAAACAACCCTACTGATCCAGCTTGTTACAGAGGCTTTGAAGAAAGGCAAAAACGTCGTCTACGCCACCTTAGATGATTTTCCGGACAGCATCAGAGAGTCCATGAAACTAATGGGAGTCAATCCGAGAGACTACGAAGTTGAAGGGAGGAGAAGGCTCGTCTTCATAGACTGTTACTCGTTCCTCGTGGGCGTAAAGAGTCAGGAACAATATAGCGAAGATCCTCAACGCCTATCCGACCTCAGCATAGTTGTGACAAAAGCCCTGTCGGAAGCTCGTGACTCGGGCAATGTCATGCTCGCGATGGACTCGCTAACTACGCTCATCCAAAGAAGCGGAGTAAGGCCCTCATTCGATTTTCTACACACCTTGATCGCAAAGATAAGGAGCAATCGAGCTAGCTGTGTAACGTCACTCTCGAGGAAAGCATTTCATCCAGCCATTATCGCTGCAATACAAGACAAGGTCGATGGCGTAATTGAAATGAAGGTAGAAGACACGAAGGATGGGTTAGCGCGTTTCATCAGGATCTCGAAAATGAAAGGTGCCCAGCACATAACCACGTGGACGCCCTACAACCGAGACTCCTCGATGGGTCTGATAATTCCTTATGAAGAACCCCGCGTGAAGAAGTCAGTTTGATCAGGTTATAGAACGCTTTCGCGCGGGAAGACCTCGATTCCGGTATCGGTTATTCGGTAAGGCCTGGGCTGGTTGTCTAAGGGAGTTTTGCGCATTTTCTCAACCTGGATCACACGCAGTAGCGATTTTCCGACCTGCAGTTGTTGGAGTAATATGACTCCGTGAGCGAGATACTCTTCGTAGTCGATGCTCCTCTCGAAACCCGGCCTCCGAAGCTCAGTTGTAATCAAACATGTTGCGCCAGTGTCCGCTAGCGCCTCCATAAGTTCGACCAAGGCGTTTCGCTGCGCTGCCACTCCTTCGTATTGAAAAACCAACGTCGTCACCGGGTCGACAACTATTCTCTTAGCCCCAATCTCCCGAACACTCGTCTTAATCATCTCGATCAACGTTGCCATAGAGAACTCCTTTCGGCCGACAGTCAATTTTCCCACCTTTATCTCAGCAGGAAGATATCTGATCGGCGAAGCTTCTAAAAAGATTAGTTTCTTGTTATTCTCAAGATCCTCGAAATCCCAACCAAAGTCTAGCATTTCCTCGAAGACATGTTGTTTGTTTTCGTCGAGACTGACATAGACGCCACTTTCCTCGTAGTCCAAGATTCCGTTGACGAGATACTGAGAGGATAGTATGGTCTTGCCCGTTCCAGGGCCCCCGGAAAGCAGAATGATCCTGCTCTTAGGCAATCCTCCAGTGAGCAACTTGTCCAGGCCCGGGATCCCAGTAGGAGTTCTAGAACTAGCGTTCGGAGTGCCCGGAGCGTCAGCCATAAGTCTTCAAAAGGGGTGAACCGACTGGCAAACCATATTCGTTCTGATACGTCCAACGTCTCGAACAAGGTACAACTTCCGAATATCCAGCTAAACGCGTCTCGCCTACGAATAACCTGAGGTGCCTCCGAGGTTAGGTCAAGAGGAATGACATCCAAAGATAGGCTTATTCTATACCAGGATCAAGGGGTTCAACTTCTTCTAAACAGGTTTGTCAAAGGGGAAATCGTAGAACTCGTACCAAGTTTTGATCTAAGCCAAGCAGCGAGGTATCCTGAGGTGGAAGAGGTCGTTGATGGTGATACGACCGCGGCGAAGCAGCTCGTCGAGAGGCTTTGGGACGTGGGAATATTCAAACGCAAATTCCATGAAAAGACCCTCGTTTGTCCTAGCTGTTTGTCTGCAAATGTCAGCAATGATTATGTTTGTCCCAACTGCAACTCCATCGATATAGAACGGAAGACTCTCCTTGAGCACACAGCATGCGGGACCATAGATAGCGTCGACAACTTTCTAGTCGAAGGTAGCTTATACTGCCCCAAGTGTAACAAGGAGCTGATCGAATCTGGTGTGGATTACCAGAAGCTTGGAGCCTGGTTTCAGTGCTCTCAATGTGGCAAAAGGTCAGACCTGCCAAGTCCGATCCACAGATGCAGAAGTTGTGGTCACATCTTCACTATCAAAGACACGGGGTTCGTGAACGTTTACAGCTATCGAATTAGTTCGGATGCTGAGGAAGAGTTCAAGCGGACCTTTCTAGTGATGAAACCGATCGGTGCCACTCTCGAAGATTTCCAGTACAAAGTTGAGATGCCTGGTCAGGTCGCCGGCCGTTCCGGGGCCCTCCACAGATTTGACGCTATTGCCTCAAAGGGCTCCTCGGAGATGGTCGTGCTTGATGTAATTGCAAGTGACCGTGAAATCGAGGAGACACCCATAGCATCTCTCTACGCTAAGGTGTTTGACGTAAGTCCCACTCAAACGATTCTCGTCGCGATTCCGGGGCTAAATGCGAAAGCCAAGAGGCTGGCCGCGTTGTACAGAATCTCTGTGATCGAAGCAAGCGACTCGCAGCAAGCGGCTGATCTTCTAAAGCAACACTTCGGTTGGACGGGCCTGTCCGGCAATGAAGAATCAATAGACGACCTGCAATTGTAACCCAGTCAATACTAGTAGGGTTACGCCAATCTCAAGCCGAACAGCCACTTTGCGGTGGCTAAGTTGAATCGTCGTGCCGCTTAAGGTCAAGCCTGTCAAGCTTAGAGACAGCCTCTACCTGCTGATTCCCGTGGACATCGCAAGGCTCCTCGGCGTAGCTGCGTCTTCTCATTTCCAACTAAGTCTGAACGAGAACCAAGAGTCTGTCAGACTCGTCTACGAGATGAGGAAGGACGAATCGCCAAAAGAGGTCGTGCCGAAAGACGAGTGAGGCGATGAAAATTAGTCCATCAGATCCTGGATCTGTTAGCGCTCAGCGCTTCTTGCATGGCCTTAGTCTTTACGATACGAGCCAAGAAAACCTACTTTCTGGATTCAGTCTTCTTCATTGCTGCGGCAAATGTTGGCTTCATTCTGTTTCTGTCTGATACGACCGCCTCAGACCTTCTGAACAAGCCTCCCAGTCCCTACTTGGATACCATCTTCCTCACCTTGACTGCTATTTCGATCGGTTTCGCAAGTTACCTTCTGAAGGAGAGCGAAGGGAAGGGCGGATTCACAGAGTTCACGAGGTTCTTGAAGAGGCCTCCGAAGGCTTTACTCGTTTTCCTCTTCATCTCCATCGCATGGGCTACTACGGCTCTGATTTGGCAACCGTTCACTGTGAATAGTTTGATGACTAATGGCGAGTATATCTACTACTTTTCCTATCAAACTTGGTATCTAGCATCGAGCTCTCTGCTTTTAGCATCGTTCATCGCTCTTCCAGTCTTCTCCTTCTACGAGCAGTCAAGACGAGTACAGGACCCGAAAGCCTCAGGCTCCATTAGGCTGATCAGTCTATGCTGGGCATGTTTCGGTCTCATCACTTTCCTCCAAGAAGCCTTCGCAGGAAGCTACGCCAGTTTGGTCAAGAGTTTCGGCAGCTTAGCCGACGGAACCTTGTTCGTTCTGGTATCCTTTGCTCTGAGAGAGCCTACCATCTTGAGTAGAATTGTCACAGGAGGCGAGATGATCTTCCAAGCAGTAAGCTCAAGGACGGAAGAAGACACGATAGTGTTGTACAACACTGAGTCTGACAGGAAACGGCTCGTTGAAAGGTTCGTGGACGACGGAATCGCGACGGGACAGGAGCTGGTCTTTTACGTTATTAAATCCGAAGTCCCCTTTTACAGGGCAACCCTAAAGGGAACAGGGACAGATCGTGCGCGACTGAGGGATACACAAACGACGATTCAGTCCATTGATTTTGGAGCAGGCGAGACATTGAGTGATCTGGCGGTTCCTCCCGGTTTCCACCGGTCCAAGAGAGAACTCGTTGACCTTGGGGAACTGAGTCTAGACCAATGCAACCTCATAATGTCAAAGGTCAAGTCCCTAGACAATCTTCCGGGCCCTCGGCGAAGGCCGCGGATATGGGCTCTTAACGTCGAAGAGGCACAATCAGGCACACTAGAGGCCCTGCGTGAAGCGAACCCTAAGGCCCGAGTTCGCGACCTTGCCCTCCAGCAAGACAGCTTTTCCAAGCTGCTGAACACTAAGCATCAGGCATTGTCAAGGAGCAGAATCTTACTGGAATACGATCCAGCGAGCAACTATGAAGATGCAGTCCAGAAATTTGCGAGAGAATTCCAAGCAAACGTCGAGCCAATAGCGATATTCACCAGCATGGGCAGTCCAACATTTAGACAGTTTCGGGGGCAGCACAACCTGCGAATGTTCACGTTCAGCACAAAAACTTCAACTCCCTCAAAGGTCTCTGAAGAACTTGTCCTCTTACCCGAGAGAGATACTTCATTGCTCCTAGACGCGGTCGATAAACTACTACAGGCGAACCATGGCCGTTTGGTCGGGATGGTTTTCGACGTATTCACCGATCTGATACTTTTTCAGGGATTCGAAAAAAGCTATGGAGTGCTGTCATCCGTCGTGGAGATGTCTGAATCAGAATCGGCTTCAACATTAGTGCTGATCAACTTCACGGCCCTCGACGAAAGGTCTCTGAATGGAGTAAGAGGTCTTTTCAGATCACAAGCCAAGTACGACATGGATGGGTTCAAATTGGTTCGCACGCAAAACACCGGATATTCCGGCTTCGAGAGCAAGAGACCGACTTTCGAGGACGAGAGCCAAGGGTCAGACGGAAGAGTATCCAATTGAGCAGAACGCAATCTTTCGGCCAGGTGCTTCTTGAGTGTGTTGATGAGGGACTCTCAGTTCTCGGAAATGAGCCTAGGCAAGCCGTGTACCAATATCTATCCACAATTCATTCTCTGGATCGCGAGCAGATTCCCGACAAGGTGGATGAGTTCGCAGCGGGACTGAAAAAGGCGCTGGGCGGCGCATCAAGAGTGATCGAGCGACTGATACTGAAGAAACTGTTTCAGAGAATAGGCTCAACATTCCGTGAGACACCAGATTCGGAGTTCACAGATTACGTGAGCGAGGCAAAGCGCAGGTTTGAGATTACCTCAACGAAACATAGCGATCCATTAGAGGGCCTTCGGTCAAAGAAGGGCCAAGTTCCCGGTTAGAGAGTCGACAATGTCCGCCGGGGCTGGACCAAGGCCCAGACAGGTTATCGTCCCTGGAGGGACCTGCGTAAGCCCCCTATCTCTAACCAGGTGGACAGGAATCCCTTTCGACCTACCCTTCCGCTCAAGCTCCAAGACGCTTTCCAGATCAGGAACTTTCAGAGCGACTTTGAGTTGGCCTTCGTCCATCCACGACTTCCACCAACTATGCAAATGGCTTCGGGCCTCTTCTGCGGCTGATACTGCCGCATGAGCGCACTGGACAGCCGCCTTTCCCCGTCCCATTTCCAGGTCCAATCTGACAACGAGCACCTGTTTGAAACGAAAACCCTCTGACATGACTTGGGCCAGAATAACAGCTCAGGGTATTTTAACGCGCACGTAGTGACTCGTTAGTCGACTCGGATGGATTCATCGGTACAAGCTTTTTCCGTGAAAGTCTCAACGATTATCCATGCAACTGAAGACCCAGAAAAAGTTGCTCAAGCTATGCGAAACCTCTGCCTCGACGGGACACCTGTGAATTCAACAATGAATCGAGCCAAGGGTCACCACGGCAACGAAATCGTAACTTTGGGATTCACGATAAGAAACGTGAAGAACGTAGAAAGTTTGCTCCAAAACATATGGAGAGGTTTTTCCCAATTAGATAGGACCGAGATATACTCGAGCTTGGCTTCGAGGATTGATAGCACAGGTACTCTCTTTCTGCGGATTGACAAACAAGATTCGTTTAAAGGAAGAATACGTCTTGAAAATTCAGATCCGATCAAAATCGAAATCTCGTTCAGGACAAAGTCGCCGAAGAGTGAAGAGTTAGTAGACCATATTCAGAAAAAGCTGGAAGAAATTCAGGGCTAGATTAGCACTGGTGTCAAGACCCACACCCTATTATTCAGGCGTCTAGAGTTGCGTTTGGGGAATGACGAAGCCAGTCCCAGCTTGACCAAAAGGATGATGTCCTCAGCGACGGGCCGACCCCAAAACTTAGCCCAACTTTGAAACTCAAGGGTGAGAAAGGTTTTAGTACGCACTCACCCTCGTCACCGCGATTTCAGCTAGGTGCACCAGGTTGTCCATGTTTGCAGTCCCCGGAGCTTACGATCGGGCCATAACGGTTTTCTCTCCAGACGGGAGATTATTCCAAGTTGAATACGCCAGCGAAACAGTGAAGCGAGGCGCGACGGTCCTAGGCATCGCGTCACCTGAGGGAGTCGTTCTCGCCGCAGAGGAGCGAGCGGGCTCGAAACTTCAGGATCTTTCCTTCATGTGGAAGATATTCCAGATTGATGATCACGTTGGAACGGCGGTGGCCGGGCTAAGCTGCGACGCTCATATTCTCGTGGACCAGGCAAGGATATACGCTCAGAGCAACAAGCTGATGTACGACGAACCAATCGACATTGAGATACTAACTCGGCGCATCGGAGAAATAAAACAACTTTACACCCAACACGCGGGCGTTCGGCCCTTCGGGATCTCGATGCTCTTTGGAGGAGTCGACAAGAAGGGAAGCAGGCTATTCTGGACCGACCCCAGCGGGGCATTCTTCGCGTACAGGGCCTGGGCAATAGGTGCCGGCGGCGATGCGGCCAACGAGATACTTGAGGCGGAGTACAGAGACAACCTGACGATGGACGAGGCATTATTGTTGGGAATGAAATGTATGACAAAGGTCTTGGAAGGAAAGGCTGAACCTCAAAAGATACGAGTTGCAGTTATCCCGAGGGAGACGGGCAAATTCCAGAAACTCCCCGTTGAAGAGGTCGACAAGTACCTCCGAAAGCTGGATGCTGGTAAAAAGGCACCGGCTGGCAAATGAGTGACAAGTTCACAACGGCGCGCCTATCTAGGGGCCAAGACCGTTTTGAGATATTAGTAAAACCACAACCGGCCCTCGACTATAAACTGGGAAAGCCGATCCCTATTTCTCAAGTCCTAATGATCGAAGAGGTATACTCGGACTCAGGCAAAGGAACGCGGGCTTCAGAAGAAAAATTACAAAAAAACTTCGGTACGACGGATGCCGTCAAAGTGGCGGAGGAAATAATGAAGGCTGGTGAGCTTCAGCTCACTACCGAGCAGCGTCGTCAGCTGATTGACGAGAAGAGACGTCAAATAATATCGATAATCTCAAGGAATGCTATCGACCCCAGAAGCGGAGCACCACATCCGCCACTGAGAATCGAGCAGGCTCTCGAACAGATTCGCATCTCAATCGACCCCTACAAGAGCGCTGAGGAACAGGCGAAACAGGTCATAGAAGACCTCAGGCCGGTGCTTCCGATAAAGATGGAGCAGATGCGAATAGCCGTGAAGGTATTCCCAGAACACGCCGCAAGGGCTTACAACGCATTCAAGAGCTTCGGAACTGTCACTCGCGAGGAGTGGCAGCCTGATGGTGCTCTAGTAGCAGTTATAGAGATGCCCGCTGGCATGTATGGGTCGTTCACGGATAGAGTAAGCAAGATGACACAGGGAACTATTCAGATGAAGGTCCTGAACTAGAGCGAGAACGCTATGGTAATCGTAGCAGAACCAAAACAAGTAGTGGCGCCCGGCGAACTCCTCGCCGAAGGAGACCATGTGCTCGGCGACAACTCGTTCAAAGTAGGAACCAAGATATTTTCCGCCTGCATAGGAATCTTCGAAGTGGACGGCAACAGGGTTACAGTCGTTCCTCTCAAGGGCGGATATTTTCCGCGGGTAGGAGACCTCGTCGGTGGCAGAATCGTAGATGTGGGGCTATCAGGCTGGACCGTGGACATACGCGCGCCATACGAGGCAATGCTCCCTGCCTCCGAGACCCCGGGTCCGAGAGGACCCCGGCGAAGAGATCTATCAGAATCCTTCGACGTCGGAGACATGGTTTTGTCTCAAGTTCTCGCCTTCGATAGAACGAGAGATCCTCTTCTCACCGTGAAGGGCCCTGGCCTCGGCAAGATCTCCACTGGGAGGGTGGTAGAGATGTCGGCTGCCAAGATACCTCGTCTAATAGGGAGGAAGGGTTCGATGATCAGCATGCTGAAGAGAGAGACGGGTTGCCAGATAACCGTAGGACAAAACGGCGTGGTCATGGTCTGGGGCAAGTCTCCTGAGAACGAAAGGGTCGCAGTAGAAGCCATATACATGGTCGAACGTGAAGCCCATACAAGAGGATTAACAGACAGGATAAGAGAAATGATCGCAAATTCAAACGTGGTAGGAGAAGTTGCCAGAACCCAAGCAGCCTGAAAAGCTGATCGACGATAAGGGCATCCGGATAGACGGTCGTCGTCTGGATCAGCTAAGGCCCATAAAACTCGAAGTGGGAATACTGGACAAAGCCGATGGGTCCGCCTATATTGAACAGGGAAAGAACAAGATTCTTGTTGGAGTCTACGGGCCTAGAGAAGCACACCCGAAGCACATCGCTCTTCCAGACCGTGCGGTCTTGAGGTGTAGATACCGCATGGCTCCGTTCTCTGTGGATGAACGAAAGAACCCGGCACCCTCTAGGAGAGAGATGGAGCTTTCCAAAGTAATCCGAGAATCACTGGAGTCGGTGGTTCTGACAGATCTTTACCCTAGAACAACTATCGACGTCTTCATCGAGGTCCTGCAGTCCGATGGTGGGTCTCGCTGCGCTGGAATTACCGCAGCGTCCTTGGCTTTGGCAGATGCAGGGATACCGATGAGGGAGCTGGTCGCCGCGTGTGCCGTCGGCAAGATTCAGGGACATATGGCGCTGGACCTATCCGATGCGGAAGACAAGTACGGTGAAGCTGACCTTCCAGTAGCATGGGTCCCCAACGCAAACCTAGTGACCCTCCTCCAAATGGACGGAATACTCACAACCACCGAGTTCGAAAAAGGGCTCACGATGGCGCTGGATGCATGCAACACCATCCATGGCATGCAACAAGAAGCACTGAAGAAGAAATATCTGGTGATCAAGGAAGTGGCTGAGGAAAGAGAAGAAACCGAGGTAGTAGCCTAGTGTCATTCACTCCCCAGCTTCCACCCGTCGCGAAGCTCGAACAAAAGACTGTAGTTGATCTTGTCGCAAACGGAAAGAGGATAGACGATAGAGCAGCCGACAGCTATAGACCATTACACATTCAAGTGGGTCTGATAGAGAAAGCAAATGGCTCGGCTCAAGTATCCCTCGGCAAGTCAAAGGTCCTCGTCGGAGTCAAGATAGAAACAGGAACACCCTTCCCGGACACACCGGACGAGGGAGTGCTAACTGTAAACGCCGAGCTAGGTCCCCTAGCCTCTCCACTGTTCGAAACAGGACCTCCGAATGAGCAAGCCATCGAGCTGGCTCGCGTTATCGATAGGGGAATCAGAGAGTCAAAGGCCGTGGACATGAAATCGCTGGTCCTCCTGAGAGGTAAGAAAGTCCAGGTGGTCTTCGTCGACATTTACATTCTGGATCACGATGGCAACCTGATAGACGCGGCATCCATAGCCGCCCTAGCGGCCCTTGCGAGCGCCAAGCTGTTGAAGGCGGAGCTCAAGGGCGACGAGGTCGTATACAAGCCCGGGCTTCATCCGCTACCCCTCAATAACCATCCCGTTGCCGTCACTTTCGCCAAAGTTGGCAAGACAATCGTCGTAGACCCCGTACTCGAGGAAGAACAGGTCATGAACGCGAGGCTGACAGTCACCATCGAGAAGAACGGCAACATTTGTGCTATGCAAAAGGGAGGCCTTTCGGGCTTCACGCAAGACGAACTGAAAACGGTGGTGCACCTAGCGGTGCAGAAAGCTGCTGAGAATAGAGCGAAGATATTAGCAGCGGCGAAGGGCTGATGGGAAAGAAGATAGGGCTCGCCGGGGGGTTCAGCGCCCGTTATGGAACAGTCACCCGCCGACAGTACGTGGAGATAGTCACTGGCCTTAGAGGAAAACACGAGTGTCCGAGATGCATGTTCAGAACCGTCAAGAGATGGAGCGTCGGCGTTTGGCATTGTCGGAAATGCGGATACAAGTTCGCAGGAGGAGCATACACGCCGAGGACGAAGCTTGGCGAGATCGCCGCCAGAGCGACAAGGGGTCTGATGAGTCCCTCGACACTGTCCACCGAGCTCGACAGTCTCCGTGCAGGCGCCAAAGTTGCGGTTACAGTGGCTCCTCAGATCAGGAAGACGAGGACTAGAAGAAAGAAGGTAGTGGCCCCTGAGGCCGAAAAGAAAGCTGAGGAAGGCCCTGCTGAGGACCCGCAGCCGGCCCCGATCACGGAGGCTGAGCCAGCAAATCAGCCAACCGACGACGCATAAGGAATCACGAATTACTATATCAATTATCCTCGGCTCACCAAAGATTGCCAGGACAATATTCTCTTCAGTGGCACCGGAGACCAAACAAACTCCTGGCTATCGATCTTTCAGTAGACTAGAAGCTCGTGGATGTACCCTGATCTTGCTGATTCGAGCTCAAGATCTCATTGCGTTGCGAGCCGCGTCTAATTCCTTCCTACGATTCATCGCAGCGAGTCTGAGGGCGATCGAAGTTGTTGCACCCTTTTATAGGACGCGCCGAGTTCACCGACCGAGCGGCGCGTAACAGACTTGAGCGAAGAAGTTGAGCTTCCACCACAGCTGCAAGAACAGCTCGCCCGGCTGCAGCAGCTTCAACAGACACTACAAGCGGTAACATCACAGAAACAACAGCTGGAGATAGAGCTTTCAGAGACAGACAGAGCGCTGGCCGAGCTCGACAAGATCACGGACCAGACCCCCGTTTACAAGAGCGTAGGCAGCCTCCTATTGAAGTCCGAGAGACAGACGGTTCTTTCGGAACTGAAGGAGAGAAAGGAATTGCTCGGAACGCGGATAACGGTCTTGGGAAGACAGGAAGAGCGCACGAAAGAGAGGATGAAAGAGCTTCAGACTAAGCTCCAGGAGAAGCTCCGACCTGCAAGCCCTGCGGCTAGCTGAAAGCCGGCCCGTGTCGACGATTCCCATTAAGGCTAAGACTACCTGGAAAGGATTTCTCCGGTCACTGTCAACCTCTGCTCGGATGGCAGAACACGTCGTTCTCTTATGCCATCAAAACGCAGACCCGGACGCAGTCTGTTCAGCTTTCGCTCTGCAGGCCCTTCTGCACAAGCTTGCGCCGGGAACCAAGGCTACAATATCATGTCCTGAAGGAATTAGTGCTCCGACGAGACAGCTATTGGAAAACCTCGGCATCTCTACGCCCGATCAGAAGATCCCGGCTGATGCAGATTTGGCGGTGCTCGTTGACACGAACTCGCTAGACCAGCTGGGGGCAGCGTCTACTGCTCTATTGAAAATGGAACACGGTCTAATCGTGGTCGACCATCATCACCCACATCCTGACACGATGAAACTAGCGCGTCAAATGATTGTTGACGAGTCAGCCGCTGCCGCCGCGGAGGTTGTCTTCCAGTTGTTCGAGGCGTCTAAGGAAGAACCAGGTAGAGTGGAGGCGACTGCTTTGATGGCGGCGCTTTTTGTGGAAACAAAACACTTCCTACTTGGAGCTGACCCGCGACGTCTCTCTGGGATGTTGAGTTCGCCTATGAATCGGTCAGAGAGAGTTGCTCGGTTACGAGCCGCAGAGCGGTCGAGTGTCACTATGCTTGGGAATTGGATCGTCGTTACATCGCAGCTCGGTTCGTATCAGTCTTCAGCTGCGCGGGCCTTCTTGACGTTGGGTGCGCACGTGGCGTTTGTTGCGGGGGAAGTGAAGGAGAAGATACGGGTCAATATGCGGGCTACGGAGGACTTCTATCAGAAGACGGGCGCACACTTGGCGCGAGACATTGCCATTCCAATGGGGAAGATGTTTGGGGGAGTTGGTGGTGGGCATCCAACTGCTGCAGGGTTGACCGCCTTGGGTGTTGTAGACGATGTCTTGATTGCATGTATGAATCGTCTCAGAGAGTCTATTGATCCGCTCCAGACCTAAAATAGCGCGGACGCTCATCTTACCATTATAGAGTACTAACTCAAGAGTGAGTAAGAAATTTGGCTGGGACTCAAGGGGAAATCATTGCCGCCCGGGGCCTAGGTTTCCAATACGCTGGCTCAGCATCGAAAGCTCTCGACGACATCAACATCGTCATAGGTCAAGGAGAGTTCGTGCTTCTAACCGGTCCCAGCGGTTGTGGGAAGACTACTCTCTGCCGCTGTCTCAACGGGCTCATCCCGAACTTCCACCCTGGAGAGATGTCAGGAGAACTATTGGTTGACGGGGTTAGTGTCGCTGCCGAGACAACTAGTGAGTTGTCGCGCAAGGTTGGTTATGTTTTCCAGAATCCTGAGAACCAGCTTTTCGCGCTAACGGTAGAGAAAGATGTGGCCTTTGGACCCGAGAACCTGGGTCTGACAAGAGAGGAGATTAGGGCTCGGGTTGACTGGGCAATGGGTGCTGCCGGGACGGTTGCCCTGAAGGATTTGGCGCCTTACGAGTTATCGGGGGGACAGCAGCAGCGTGTTGCTTTGGCTGGGGTCTTGGCTATGAAGCCAAGCGTGATCGTTCTGGACGAGCCAACGTCGTTCCTGGATCCTCGGACTGCTGAAGAAATCATGGGTGCAGTGGACGATCTCCGAAGAGAGAATGGAATCACGGTTATCGTCGTCGAGCACCGGTTGGATCTGGTCGGGAGGTACGCGGAACGGATTGTGGTTATGGATCACGGAAGGATCGTGGCGGATGGAAAGGTCGAAGATGTCCTCGATGCAGAGTTTGACCGGTTGAGCGGGCTGGGGATTGGTCTTCCCAAGGTGAGCCTTCTCTGGTCACTGCTGAAGAGAGATGGGCTCGTCTCCGAACGTCTTCCGACTCATGTCGAGTCTGCTGTTAAGATGCTGTCCGAGAGGCTTCGCAGCTGATTCTTGTCGAGAAGGTCTCGTTCACATATCCTTCTGGTCAACTGGCGCTGGACTCTGTCGATCTGAAGATTGACAGTGGCGACTTTCTAGCGATCATGGGCGAGAACGGTGCGGGAAAGACTACATTAGCGAAGCAGTTGAATGGATTGTTGAAACCGACTATGGGAAGGGTGACGGTCGATGGAGATGACACTACGAAGAAGAGCGTTGCCCAGCTGTCTAGAAGGGTGGGGATTGTGTTTCAGAACCCTGATCATCTGCTCTTCTCAGAAACTGTCAAGGATGAGGTTGGGTTTGCTTTGAAAAACTACCGATTCGAGCCCAATGTGATCACGAAACAGGTAGAGCGGACTCTTGAGGCTCTTGATCTCGCGCACTACGCGGATACGTCTCCTTTCCTGTTGAGTGGCGGAGAGAGGAAGAGGGTGGCTTTGGCGGCAGTATTGGCTTGGGAGCCGGACTATCTGATACTGGACGAGCCTACGATCGGGCAGGACTACCAGCAGAAGGAGCGTTTGCGCAACTTCATCCTACAACTCAACTCCCAGGGCAAGGCGGTTGTAATGGTTACTCACGATGTCGAGTTTGTGGCAGAGTGCAACCCGAAGGTTGTCCTCATGTCTAAAGGAAGGATTGTGGCGCAGGGCCAGGCGGATGAGATCTTGTCCGATGATGGTCTCATCGAGAAGGCATCCCTGGTCAAGCCTCAGATGGCCAAACTGTTCAGCCAGCTAGACGGTTTTGGCTTTCCGAGGGACGTTGTTGACGTGCACAGGGCGAAGATGCTGTTGGAAGAGAAGTTGTCGGAGGTCAAGGTTCGTGTCGCTCAGAGTTCTTAATGGGTTCAAGTTTTCAAGCCTCAAGACACCGGTTCACCGGCTGGACCCGAGGGCAAAGTTCCTCTTGGTAGTCGGGATTATCGTGCCCTCTTTGCTGTTCACTAACATCTACTTGCTAGCAGGACTGTTGCTGGTTCAAGTTCCACTGCTACTAGTTGGCCATGTAACAAGGAGATGGGTTCAATCTCTCAGAGCAGGCGTGTTTCTTTCGGCTCTGATCTTTGTTGTGAACTTCTTCACAGGTCCCTTGGTAAACGCTGTGGCGTTGACCCTCCGGTTTCTTCTGTTGATGACAACTTTCAGTTTCTTCTTCATGACCACCTCCCCAGACGATCTCGGGCTGGCTATTGACAAGGTCGGCTTCATTCGCTGGCTATCACGTCGTTGGCTGGGATATCCAAATGCTCTTTCATTCACCTTTACGACCGCCGTGAGGCTTGTGCCCACGATGGCGGTGGATGCACAGACGGTGGTGGACGCACAGCGGTCGAGGGGTCTGGAACTCGATAAGGGGAGCTTGTTGAAACGGGTCCGGAACTATATTCCGATACTCATTCCTCTCTTGCTGATCGCGATCCGGAGGAGTCTGGAACTGGCAGAAGCACTGGAGGCACGCGGGTTTCCGGGAAAAGAGGGCCGGACCTCGCTCTTCGAATTACGATTCAAGTTTGTCGACTATGTCCTGTTAGGAATATCACTCGCAGGGATTGTCCTCTCCTTCTGGGTCTTCTTCCACTATAGGGTCCCAACAATATAGAGAAAAGGGGTGGCAGCAAGAAATGGAAGCTGTGGTTCGGGTCGCGAAGGGCGGGGCGAGGGGAAACTCGCTACCCTTTGGGGTCATAGATTCGCTTGCAGAAAAGAATAGCTACAGGAAGAAGGGGTAAAAAATTGTCGGGGAAGAGATGACATAAATGGTGTCCTTAGAAACGATGGGTTGTGAATAATACGGTGGGGAAACCGAGGGTTGGACTTTTGTTAGCTGCGGTGTTCCTCCTTGTTTTAGCGACCGTCGTAAGTGCGTCTTTGTTTGGCCCCCGTGGGCCTACCGCGAGTCAAGCTAGTTGTGCGACCGTTCCGTCGTCCTCGACGTTATTCGCTGACTGGGCCTATGGATACAGCAATCTTACCGAGGTGAGAAACGCTGCGGACAGAGTTGTTGAGGGAGTCGTAGTGGACTCGAGTACCTCCGGTTGCGAATTAATCGTCACATACTACACCGTGAAAATCATCATGACAGTCAAAGGTAATAGAGATAGTTCTCTCATAACAGTGGCGCAGACCGGGGGCGTAATCGGAAACTCCAAGCAGGAAGTTAGAGACGATCCATTAATGCAAATTGGGGATCGAGTCATCCTGCTCCTCAATTTCGACCCGAAGAATGGAATCTACGGGACACTGGGCGGCCCACAGGGACGACTCATAGTGACCGACCATCTTGTCTACTCGCTAAACGTTCTCTATCCGGATCGCAACATTGACATCATCAATTGGAGGATCAGCGGTCTACCGGAAAAAGCACTTTGGGATCAGCTTCGGTAGAACGCCCAGCTCGAGACTCGCGGTTCCACAATTAGACGCGTCAGTCAGTGGGGAACCTTCGGACAGCCCTTGGAGATGGGCAATATTGTTCAGACCCCCGTCTTCACAAAACAAGTCTAAACGATCTAAATGGAGTCTCTTCAGCATCGTTCAGGTGCATCAGCAACTGCTCGAAGACCTGAGGTGGTCACCCATCAATGGAGGCTCGACCGCTCCTGCCCAGAAGTTGTTGAAGAGGAGGAACTCGGACGCTGTGTCACCCTATGAAGGCTTGTCAGTAGTATCCGGATGATCAGTAACACTCATATGCTCACCGTTTCACGCCTAGTCTCGAAAAGATCTTGACACAACCATCTGCAACCGTTCCAGCAAAGAAAATGCTGTCTAGGAACATGATCTTAGCTATCGTTGTTATTGTCATACTGGCAATAGGCGTCGGTGCAGCCGTTGTCCTTCTACGCCCTGCAGCTACACCCTCGATAACTCTCTGGTACAACAGCACAGGCCATTATGGAGATACCGAGCCTGCTGTTGCGCAGCTGATCAAAGCACAGATAGAAGCGACGGGCAAGGTAACGGTCAATTTGCAGTCAGAGGACTGGGCGACTTACAGAGCAGATCTAGCCAAGGGTAACCTTCCCATGTTTCTCCTAGGATGGTACCCGGACTACTTCGACACCGACGATTACATCTCGCCCTTCTACTCGACGTCCGGTGCGCAAAGTCAAGGATCCTTCTACTCGAACGCGACGGTGGACAAGTGGGTAACCAACGAGAGCACAACAGTCGACACAACGATCCGCAACTCCTACTTCCAGAAGCTTCAGAACCAGTCTGCAACAGATGTGCCATACATTCCACTGTGGATGACTAATGCTCACGTGGTCTACGACTCGGATATCTCAGGAGTCTTTCTGCACCCAGTTGTCTTCAAATATTTCATAATGAACAAGCCTGGGTTCGATCACATCACCGTCGGAACAACCGACTCTCCAACATCCTTCGATCCTGCGCTGGCGTACGACTACTTCTCCGGAGAAATCATCAACCAGGTCTTTGACACACTCCTGGTCTACAGCCCCACCAACGGAACATTGCTGCCTGGACTAGCCACCCAAGTACCCTCGGTGACTAACGGCGGTATAGGCACCGACGCTAATGGAAATCAAACGTACACGTTTGATCTGAGACCAGGGTTGAAATTCACTGATGGCAGCTCGCTGAACGCTACGACAGTGAAAAACGCCATTCAGCGCGTGATACGACTCAACCTCGCTGGCAGCGCCGAATTCCTATTAGAGCAGGTAGCCGAGTTAGGAGGGACCCCGACCATCGACACACCAAACTGTCCAGGACCATGCACCAGAATCGTGTTCCACCTGAACAAACCAGTTGGATTGTTCAACGAGATCATGTCCTTCTCTGTCGCCGCACCGGTACCCTGGTGGTACAACCAAACAGGAGCTCAGCAGGACGTTGTGAACAATGTGGTGAAGGTCACGGGTGAAGGACCCTACCAGCTGACCGAGCCCACACTCAACCAGCAATACGTCCTCACAAAGAACAGCGGCTACTACAATCCCGGTCTCTATGCATCTTTCGGGATTCCCACAATTCCCATCTTGAACAAGGTCATAATCAACCGGTACAGTGACTCCTCATCGTTGAAGCTGGCGATTCAGACTCACCAGATCAACATGGCATACCGAACGTTGAATCCGACTGACTTGAGCAGCCTCCAGGGATCGGCCGCCTCTCTAAACCTCAGGGTGGATATCGGCACGAGCCCACAGATCCGCTTCCTAGTGTTCAACGTCAAGACGGCTCCATTCAACGACCCGAACGTCAGACGTGCGATAGCCTACGCTGTCGACCGGAACAGCATCGTCACTAACGTCTTCCATGGATTCGCGGTAACCCTGTACTCAATGGTTCCGCCTGGGTTCTTCGGACCCGACTATTCGAAGCCTGTATTCCAGACAGTCTATGGCTCTTCACCAGACATAGCTAAGGCGACAAGTCTTCTATCAAATGCAAAGCTTGCGATTGGCTTCTATCTTTTTCAGGCGAACGAGATAGAAAGACCCTGGACATAGCAGAATCTCTATCAACTCCCCTTTTCTTTTCTAGTACGAATTTGACTTTTCACGGTAGGTGGGCTAGATGCCCAAACAGGGCTCCCTTTTAGCCTACACCGTTTCACGACTAATTCTTGCCCTCCCAACTCTACTCATACTGCTGACAGTACTCTTCTTAGTTCTGAGAATACTCCCTGGAGATCCGGTTAGCGCGCTGGAGGCCGGTCATAGGTCCACTAGGGATATTGCAGCAGACAAGGCCCGCTTGGGGCTTGACCAGCCTTGGTGGATACAGTACCCAGTCTATCTCGGCCAGGTTTTCTCCGGAAACTTCGGCGTCTCTCTTGGCTCCCTGTACATAGGACAGCCTGTCCTCAGCGTGATTGCTCAAAAACTCCCAGCAACGATCGAGCTGGCAATCGGAGGGATGATAGTCGCTACCATTATGGGAGTTGGGACCGGAGTTCTGGGTGGAGCAAATCGGGACAAGCTTCCAGATGTCATAGTTCGTCTCTATGGGGGCATAATCTGGGTTATCCCTGTCTTCTGGCTTGGCCTGATGTTGCAGCTCGTGTTTGCAGTAGGACTCCACTGGTTTCCCCCTAATCTTCGATACGCAGCCGACCCCGTGATCTATCCCACCCCGACACATATCACAGGGCTCTACACGTTGGACTCTCTTCTAGAGGGGAGTCTGGACAAGTTTGCTATCTCCATCGATCATCTGTTTCTTCCTTCTCTCACCTTAGGATTAGTGATCAGCGGATTCTTTACAAGGACGGTAAGGGCTAATCTTCTTCGCACGATAAACTCTGACTATGTAGAAGCAGCGAGGGCACGCGGTGTCCCTGAACGGTTCGTTATATTGCGCTACGCTTTCAGGAATGCGCTCATTCCTATCGTGACAATTCTTGGTTTGCAATTCGCCATTCTCTTTGCAGGCGCCGTTCTCACAGAGAAGACGTTTTCTTGGGACGGAATGGGGACGTTGCTTCTCAACTCGATCGATAGTCGAGATTATGCGATGATCCAGGGCACGGTCGTCGTTTACGCTTTTATCATCGTGATCATCTCCGTGATCATCGACGTGGTCAACGGTCTTATCGATCCCAGAGTCAGGTACTAGGTTTTGACTGAGGCCGCCGCCCAGCAACAGAGCGAGCAGCCGCTGGAGCGGTCGAGTTCGTCAGTGGGGCGGCTCCTTGATCTGCTTGTCCAGCAACGGCGAAGCCTTGCCGGGGCAATGTTTTGGATCGGGGTTGTAGTTTTCTTTTCTTTCATATTCATAGGCCTCGCTGCCCCCCTCATAGCACCGTATAATCCACAAAGCATCTTCTTGACCCCTCCGAGCCAGCCTCCCACCCTTCAGCATCTGATGGGAACAGATGACCTCGGCCGGGACATCTTCAGCCGTGTACTCTGGGGGACGCGAAGCTCCCTGGAAATTGTGGCGATAGGGTCGGTTCTCGCTCTCATTGTCGGTTTCCCGGTAGGTCTCTTCTCGGGCTACGTGGGAGGCTGGATCGACCGCGGACTGGTTCTGATCATGGACTCAGTCTATGCGTTTCCTGGTTTGCTTTTGGCGGCGATAGTCGCGTTGTTCTTGGGCAAGGGGGTGTTCAATATCGGGATCGCTATCACAGTCATTTACGTGCCCACATACTTTCGAGTGACGAGGAACCACACGATCTCTGTTAGAGAGGAGACCTTTGTCGAGGCGGCAAGAGCGTTAGGAGCGAACAGTATGACCATCCTCTGGTCATATATCGCGTATCAAGTGCTCATTTCCATACCCGTTGTTTTCTCTCTGAGTGCCGCAGACGCGATTCTAACGGCCGCGGGCTTGAGCTTTCTCGGTCTCGGGTTGGAACGACCGGCCCCGGACTGGGGTCTTGATCTAAGTGACGCTCAGAAGTTCCTATCTTCAGGGGCATGGTGGTCCTCTGTTTTTCCAGGGGTAATGATCATAATTTTCACTGTCGGGCTCGCCTTCCTAGGTGAAGGACTCAGCGATATTGCGAATCCGCTTCTCAGGAAGGAACGAGCATGACGGCGCCGCTGTTGCGAGTTCAGGATCTATACGTCCATTACTCGACCCGTCGTGGATACGTAAGAGCGCTGGAAGGTATCACACTAGATGCGTATCCCTCTGAAACCCTCGGGATCGTCGGAGAGACTGGGTGCGGCAAGTCAACGCTGGGCAAGGCGATTCTCGGGATTCTTCCCCCACGGACCCGTGTCAGGGGACAGATTCTCTTGGCCGATGTTGAACTCACCAAGCTGAGGCGGGAGGAGTATCGCATGATCAGGGGGAAGGATATCGCGCTCATATTTCAGGACCCGATGACCCGTCTGAACCCATTGATGACCATCGAGGATCATTTCATTGAGGAGATCCAGTCACATGAAAATGTCCCGAAGAATATGGCTCGTGAGAGGGCAAGGGAGGCACTCGTCTCAATGGGAATCCACGAGTCTCGAATCAAGAACTATCCACACGAGTTCTCTGGCGGTATGCGCCAGAGGATCATGATCGCCATGGCGTTGGTTCTAAAGCCTTCCCTGCTCATAGCTGACGAGCCAACGACCTCGCTGGATGTGATCGTCGAATCGCAGATCTTGGAGATCTTCCACGACCTGAAAAGCGCGTACAAGATGTCGCTGTTGCTGATAACTCACAACATGGGGACCGTGGCAGAAGTCTGCGACCGAGTCGCTGTTCTGTATGCCGGACGGCTTGTCGAGATAGGCTCCGTTAAACAGGTGTTTCACAAGCCTCTGCACCCTTACACGCAGGGCTTGCTCGCGTCGATTATTCACCTGGAGACCAAGGAGCTGCACTCGATCGAGGGGAGTCCGCCGGATTTGATCTCGCCCCCTCAAGGCTGCCATTTTCATCCACGGTGTAAGTTCGCACAGCCGATCTGTGTTGAGAAGGATCCGCCTCTAGTGGAGTTTGAGCCAGGTCATTTTGCCGCTTGCCACTTTGGAGACAAGTTCCTCTGAAAGCTTCGACAGAGTCATTAGAAGGTAGGATGGAGGATGAGATTCTACGGCTTAGTGATGTCACTGTCCATTTTCCTGTGAAGATGCCGCTTGCGCAGCGTCTCTTTTCGCGAAAGACTGTCGTTCATGCTGTCGATAGGGTCTCTTTCAGTCTCAGGTCAGGAGAGATTATGGGGCTCGTCGGTGAGAGCGGTTGCGGGAAGACGACCGTCGGAAAAACCAGCGTTAGACTAATCGAGCCCACGTCGGGAAGGATATTTTTCGCGGGCCATGATATCACTCACACTGGTGGGGAGCAGCTCCGCCGTTTGAGAAGGAAAATGCAGATCGTGTTCCAGGATCCACATGCCTCACTCAACCCAGCGATGACGATCGGCGAGGCGATCCTTCATCCTCTCTCAATCCATCGCTTGGAACTTGGTTCTCTGGAATTAGGCCGGGACACGTTCGAGCAGTGGGCCGTGAAGAAGGTGTTGAGTACGATGGCCGAGGTCGGTCTTACCCCCGCGAAACATCTCTATTACAAGTATCCGGGTGATCTGAGCGGTGGGCAGAAGCAGCGGGCAGTGATCGCTCGCGCAATAATTACCGAGCCCAAGCTCCTGATAGTGGATGAGGGTGTTTCCATGCTTGACATGTCAGTCAGAGCGAAGATTCTCGAGCTGATGCTTGATCTGAAACGCCGGCACGGTCTAACCTATCTTTTCATTACGCACGATCTTGCGACTGCCAAGTTCATCTGTGATCGGATCGCCATCATGTATCTGGGACGCATTGTCGAGATCGTTCTTGCACGAAAGATCTACGCTGATCCGAAACATCCCTACACCAACGCGCTACTCCAAGCGATTCCGATTCCCGACCCGGACAAGAGACACGATAAGGTACTGCCGCGTGGTGAAGTGCCCGATGCCGTTCATCCCCCAGCTGGGTGTCGATTCCACCCTAGATGTCCAGCTGTTCTCGCCACTTGTGGCTGGGAAGCCCGGGATTTTGTCGATTTCTTGGACGAGCACTTATCGGACCCGAAAAGAGCGGGGGACGACGAGCGCATTCTGGGACCTATTGGGGCATGGCGGGCGGAAGACCTTGTTGCGAGCATGGAAGCAAAGCCTCTGAGTGTTGAGAGAGCCGTTGAAAGGGTCAAAGCGGTTCTCGCGGAGGCCCCCGTTGCGATGTCCCGGTCTATCGAATCTGTGTCATCCCAGAACAGAACTGTGATAGTGCGGTTTCGTCCACCAGCCCAGTTGCTCCAGACGACTGTCGAAGACAGGGTGGTGGAGTGCCTACTCTACCAATAGCATACATCGAATTTTCTTCGCACGGCTACAATTCTGCACCTTTCGTCTGCACACAAATGCGGGATCTAGGGTCACGATAAATTCTCACCCAAAGAAGCAAAGTGAAATATCGAGATCGAAGGTCTATTCTCGTCTGGTCGTTAGGCAGTGTCATCACAATTCAGTTCCGGAGAGATCCTTTCAATCATCGCAGCCTGGATAGTGCTCTCAGTCGCAATTACTTACCGGAATCTTGTCGGTCTCCTGCTCGGAACGAGCGGTATTGATGTTGTGATAGCGGGTTTCGTCGCCACCGCGACCGGTTTCATCCTTCACGAGATGGGACACAAGTATGTCGCGATAAGACGGGGATATCTCGCCCACTTTCGCCTGTGGATTTGGGGACTAGTGCTCACCATATCCATCGTCACTCTCTCGGGCGGAGGACTGGTTTTCGGCGCTCCAGGAGCAGTGTACATTGCCCCGGCGGCTGCCCAACTCTACGGCTACGATTCGAGTCGAGGAACTGTGGATCCGGAAAAGGATAACATGATAATCTCAGCGGCAGGTCCAGGCATCAACCTCGCTTTCGCCATTGGTTTCCTATTCTTATGGTTATCAGTTCCGGCCGGTTTCCTTTCCACTGTCGCGGCCTACGGGCTTTTACTAAATGTGGGACTCGGGTCATTCAACATGCTGCCCGTCTCACTACTAGACGGCGCTAAGATATTCCGAGAGAGCATTCCGATTGGACTTGGAATAGCGCTTCCCTTGTGGGCGATGTTCATAATCTTCAACTTCGTCATATAGAAATTGTCAGCTCTCTGCGAATGGTTCTTCAGGAGGATTTGGCCGTCTTTTCTGCCATCTGAAGAGTTTCAATGGCCTGTCGGACTTCTTCGACAGATGCTCCATCTTCGAGTGTTGACAGGTCTCCTATCGAGCCACCGCCAGCGACTGCCTTGATAACCCGTCGCATTATCTTCCCGCTCCTTGTCTTTGGGAGGAGCCGAGCGAAGTAGATGGCTTCGGGGGTTGCAATAGGACCAATCATTTTCCGGACGTGTCCCTTCAACTCCTCGGAGAGATGATTGGACGGGCTGGCTGCGTCTCTCAACGTAACGAAGGCAACAATGGCTTCGCCCTTTACAGGATCGGGCCTGCCTGCAACCGCGGCCTCGGCGACAGATGGATGGCTAACGAGCGCATCTTCCACTTCTCTTGTTCCAAGCCGATGGCCGGCAACCTTGATCACCTCGTCTGCTCTCCCTAGAAGCCAGAAATAACCATCCGGATCACGGAGCGCGTAGTCCCCGGGATAGTAGAGTCCAGGAAACCGGGTCCAGTAGACTTGGCGATACCGTTCCGAGTCCTTGTAGAGAGTCGTGAACATGCCCGGCCAGGGCTTCTTGATGACCAGGAATCCTTTCTCGCCAGGAGAGAGCGACTTACCCTTCTCGTCCACGACATCAGCTTCTACGCCAGGCAGCGGAAACGTCGCAGAGCCAGCTTTCAATGGGACGAGCCCGAGACGAGGGCTGGGCGAGATCATTATTCCACCGGTCTCGGTCTGCCACCAAGTATCAACAATGGGACAACGGCCCTGTCCTATCACGTCAAAGTACCACTGCCAAGCAGCAGGATTGATCGGTTCGCCGACCGTTCCTAGCAGACGCAAACTGTCGAGATCATGTTGCTTGGGGAGATTGTCTCCGTGGCGCATCAGCGAGCGGATCGCCGTCGGTGCTGTATACAGAACCGTTACGCCGTAACGCTCTACTATTTCCCACCATCTATCAGGTTCCGGATAATCCAGCGCTCCCTCGTACATCACTGAGGTGAGGCCGTGCATCAGCGGAGCAAACACAACATAAGTGTGTCCTGTGACCCATCCAATGTCCGCGGTGCACCAGTAAACATCATCATCGTCCGCATCGAATACCCATTGCTGGGTAGCATAGGCGAACACAAGATAGCCACCGGTGCCGTGAGCAACACCCTTCGGTTTACCGGTCGTCCCTGACGTGTAAAGAATGTAGAGAAGATGAGTTGACTCAACAGGCACAGGCGCGACAAAACTGGACACTTTCGCCATCAGATCATGCCACCAAAAATCTCGGCCCTCAATCATCGGCACGATATGCCCAGTCCGCCGGAAAACCACAACAGTCTTCACACTGGGAGATTCTTTCACCGCATCATCGACGACTGTTTTCAATTCCAAGATCTTTCCCCTACGATAACCACCGTCAGCTGTCACCACGATCTTTGCCTCGCAATCCTGGATGCGCTCTGCGAGTGCTTTCGCGCTGAACCCTGAGAAGACTACCGTGAAGGGCAGTCCGAGTCTTGCGCAAGCGAGCATTGTGATCGGGAACTCCGGGACCAAGGGCATGTAGATGGCCACCGTGTCGCCCTTTCGGAGGCCCAGGTTCTCAAGAACACTGGCGAGTCTGTTCACTTCGCGATGGAGTTCTCCATAGGTGATTGTCCGATGCTCTCCGTTTTCACCCTCCCAGAGATACGCCGCCTTGTTCTTGCGCCAGGATTTCACATGCCTGTCCACGGCGTTCTCGGACGCGTTCAGCGTTCCTCCAACAAACCATTGGGCAAACGGCGGGTCCCATTCCAGCACCTTGTCCCAAGTCTTGTGCCAGATCAGTTGACCAGCGACTTTGGCCCAGAAAGATTCTGGATCTCGGAGCGAATCCTTCTGGACGGAGAGATACTTTTCCTTCGGCTGGTACAGCTTGTCCACGGGTAGGTTGGCGGCGTCCGACATTTACAGAAGTAGAGTTCACCATAACTTAAAAACGGGTCGCTTGGAAATTGGCCGTCGACACTGCCATGTCCAAGCTGATTCAATCGAAGCAGAGACGGAGCCTAGACGAGCGTTATGAGATGCTGAGGAAAACGTTGGCTCACTATCTTCTACTCCAGGTAGGCACGTTCGTTGGTCTCGCAGGCTTTGACGCTGTCGGCCCCGCGATGAACATGCTGACAGACATGAAAGCGAATCTGAAGGTCGAGGAGATCAAGGCGAAAGGCGAAGGGAACAGAGTGGAGGCTCTTTCCCAGAACCTGGCTGAAAGCATGGGTGAAACATTTGCCAGTGACTATGATATTGAGACGGGCGATGGGTTTCGGACAGTGAAACTGGACAGGTGCGGATGCATAGAATCCGTACTCGCACAGGCAGAAGCATACGGGCTTACAAAGCCCCAGGCCAGATCAATATTTTGCAGCACCTGCATTGGCAGCTACAAGAAGGCCGCGGAAACTCTAGAGCTTGGATTCCAAGGAAAGCTGCGCGGAGAACACGGTTGCTCGATGAGCTTCTCCAAGAAATAGTCGCGTCTCTAAACGCCGACTGAGAATCCAAAATTGTCCAATATGACGATGCAATTTCATGATCCAAAACAAAGAGCTGGCTAATCGTTCGTATCTTGAAGTCCTAACCTGTTCGGTCTTTCTTCTATTTCGTTCCTTGTGGGTCCTAGCTGGTAGTTGAAGCGACAGGTCCGTGTGAGGAGCGGGGGTCCTCTCGTGGCTGGTTCGGTGCATTACTGTCGCCTTTGAACGATTTGAACCAGACTGGGAAGAAGCTCTGAGCTGCCAACGCCAATAGGACAAGGAACAACACTTGAATTCCTGAGAAGATATTGGGGGGCAGCCTGGAACTGGTAAATCCAAGGTCTACCGCGAACTGTGTCGCGCTTCCAATAATCTGGACAAAGCCTGCGACAGCTGTTAGGGCGAAGCCCCTTTTCAGCCCTGTACCATTCAATCCCCTTGAGAGAATGAGGGACAGAGTCGTGAGGACGAGTACCGCTCCGATAGCAATTACGTCTAGGGCAACCGCGACAGTGTCCAAGGACCCAGGCACTGGGATGTTGAACGAGGTTCCGCTCAAGAAATTGTTGTAACCCGCGACCTTACACCTGAGACCCGAATCGAGGCAAATGGGCAACTAGCGCGGGAAGCATGAACGGTTTCGGGCTGATCTGTAACGAGTGAGTGATGTGAAGCAGTTACAATGTGGATTTCAAAGCTCTCTTGGCGAAGGTAACCATCGGAGCTTAGGATTTTAGGCCAAGGAGGTGAGCCTGACGCCAAACAAGAAAGGGTCTTTCGGTGGCTATGGGATCGAACTAGACGAACATCTCGCCACTGTACTCGGTGGGAAGGAAGGACAAAAGGTCACCCCATCCGAGATGACCAAGAGACTCTGGCAATACGTAAAGCGGCATAACCTCGGCAAGAAAGACGGCAACTAGCAGACAGAACTTGCCCTAGCGGCCTAAAACCCAACCCACTTTTTTGGGATCCTATCCTAGTCACAGTTTTTGATTTTCGTGTGAGCCAACGTAGCTATTGTAACTAACCGGCCTTTCACGGAGTAACACAAGCCTTCACGCACAGCTTGTCCTCCTCCGAGCGAGACCCAGGGCACCGTCCGATTGGGGAAATAGCGGCAGCTAGAAAAACTTGAAAACAAAGGCAGGCATAGCGCTCTGCATCGCGCTCTCCATCGTAGCTGTAGCCTTCACCACGGACAAGGCTTGGGGAGCAATAGGGTATGCAGTGAATGCAGTTCCCTCAACCATCAACCTGAGCCAGAACGTGACAATCACCGGCTCTTGGAATGGCGCCACAGCAGGGGCTACGTACGGGTTCAGAATCACCGTGACCAAGCCAAGCGGGTCCGGGTCGGCTTGGACATCGCTATCGAGTCTCCTCGCCAACTCCACAGGGGGAGGTGCATTCGCGATGACCTACCCGAAACCCACGAGCAGCTGGACAACAGTCTCTGGGACACTCAACACAGATATCGAGGGAACGTACATGGTAAGCGTTGACAAGACATCACCTAATCCAGTTCAAACAGGAGTCGCAACAACCTCCTTCGTCGTAACCCACCTCATATCAGTCACTATCGCCTCACCAAGTGGAGGGGCAAACCTCTACCGAGGAAGTGGGGCGACCATCACCGCTTTACTTACCGACGCGAGGGGGCTACCAGTCACCACGGGTTCAGCGACTGCAACAACGCCGAAAGGAACACTTCCTCTATCACAGGGCGCTCAACCTGGGACCTACTCTGGGCAATACCTGATACAACTGGGAGACGCAATCGGACCCTGGAATATTACCGTAACCGCAACGTTGGCTGGTGGAAACTACGGGTCGCACTTTACAATTGTAACCATTTCCTCCGCTCAGCTCATCGTGTTAGGTCTAGCAACGACAAACGCTTACCAAGCCCCAACTGCGGATTTCAATCCTGGGGACAGCCTCTACGCCACATTCAGGATTGCATACTCGAGCTCTGGATTTCTAGGACAGGGCACATTCAATATTCAGGTCAGAGACCCCTCCGGAGGCTTCGTTGCGAACCTCACCAGCATCTACGATTCTAATCGAGGCTTGTACTACACGCCTTCCGGTTTCCAGATCACATCTAGCGATCCGGCCGGGTCATGGGATTTGGTCTTTCGCGCGAACAGCTTGAATGACTCTTACGGAAATAGCGGTCCCAGCACCATCGTGACCTATAGGTTCCAAGTCCACCAGCCCGTCAGCCCTGTATCGACGATAAGCCCGTTCTACTACGCCATCATCGCCCTAGCCATTGGAGGAGGTCTAGGCACTACAGTATTCCTAAAGCGGTTTAACGAGACCACAAGGCCCTTCGACGACCTATTCAAGCTCACAGGAGGAGAACTTCAACCGCCCATGTCGTTGATGCTGGCAGGGAATGCTGGTGCCGGAACTTCGACACTGGGCCTTCAACTACTCTACCGAGACCTGAAAGCCGGAAAGCCGTGTGGGCTGTTATCTTACGACGCCTTTCCGTCTGAGGTTCAGAAGAGGATGAAGGGCATGGGTTGGGACATAGCGCCCTACTTGGAAAAAGGGGAACTGCGAGTCCTGGATATTTACTCTGCACTGGCTGGGGTCGAAAGCGGGGCGATTAGGGACCCAACCGACTTCACCGAAATCAGCATTCAAGTAACTAATATGCTAGACAAGACAAAAGGCCCCACCACAGTGCTGCTGGATTCAGTCACGCCGATCTTTAACTCCGCCCAGGCCAAGGACTGCGTAAACTTTCTGCAGGTAATCGCGGCCAAGGTCAAGAACAGCGGGGGCAAATTCATATTCACCTCGACCAAAGGGTCAATGCCAGAGGACGCAAGGCTCACGATCGAGTCTTTGGTCGATGGGGTCATCGACCTCAGCCTGGTGAGGAAGGGCAAATCCCTGACGCGCTTTCTCCAGGTGAGAAAAATGCCCGGGCGGGAAATATCTTCCGCTGAGACGGGGTTTGAAATAGTACCGGGCAAGGGCATATTGTTCTTGAAACAGAGAATACCCCTAGGCTTTCCGGCCAAGAAATAGGATTCTGAAAGATCGCTCTTGAGTTAAGATTCCAAAAAAAGGAAGGGTGGTTAAAGATTGCTTAGAGAGCATAAGTCCCTGAGCACGATGTCAGCTGGCTCCCCTTGCTGTTGAGTATCGCAGACTGGAAACTATAGGTTCCCGCTCCATTCGACGGCACGGGCACGGTAACAGTGCTGGTGGTGGTCCCGGAGGAAACCGTGTATTTCACGGATTGAGTATTGTATAGGACCCCGTTCTGGTACGAATTGAGGTCGTTGGTTTCGCTTGGACCAGGAAGGGTACTGCCGCTGGCGGAATTGACAGTTGTCTTTACGTAGAAGTTTCCGCTTGCGACGGTCACGGTGACAGCGCACGAGTAGATCGATCCGCCACCGCCCTTGGCATAGACTGGAGTTACAGAGCTTAGAGCTACGATGCTCAGGCCTACAAAGAGGGCTATGAGAAGGAGACTTCCTTTGCTTCTCTTGACTCTCATCGAACCTTCGCCAATAGAACCAGTGATCTTATCAGAACAAACACATGGTGGTGCTCGACCATCCCGGTGGATGGTTACGTTTTCTGTTAATACACGCTCAGGACAATCCCGATTCTAGAGTAGAGTGAAGACTCGGCAAGAACTCCACAACCAGCCCGCGTCTCAGTTGCATTCTTGTTGCCGCATTCTATAGACGCAGGTTACAGCACGTTTACACAAGCCTATTCTAGCACAGCATGGTCATGCCAGCTTCACCTACAAGGACAAAGAAAGCACTACAGGAGTTAGCTAAGGTATTCAACAAGCTAGCGTCAGAACTCACCGCAGACCTAAACGCGGCCATCAAAGAGATCGACAGCCTGAAAAGAGAAGTCCAGAGACTGAAGTCCAGTTCCGGCAAGACAAGTAAGACATCAGCACTCCAGAAGAAGACCACATCCTCCAAGACGACTCGCTCTCATCCGACCAAGGGAAACAAACCAGCCACAACCCGTCCGGAGGGATCACATACAGGCCACCACGAATCAGGCCACGAAACAAGACCATCCGACGACACAAGCTCATTCGTTTTCCCACACGAGCCATTCAACCCGTCTCCACCCCCCGAACCCACTCCGCCCGGAAACAACTAGCTATCGCTCCCAGTCCAGAATCAGTGCGCGACAGAGCGGGCAGACGAGGGCTCGATTCTTCGCACCTAGTCCTTTCTCCATATTCCGTATTGATACAATCTTTTCGATGATCTTCTGCTTAAAGAGTCCCGGACCACTTTGAATAATTTGGCTGGAGGAGAATGGTCCTTTGGGAGTGATGCTCACGCCGATTCTGAAGAGAGAGCAGACCAGCCTCAGGGCTCTCAAAGGCACGTCCTTTGCGATCGATGCCAGCATTGAAATCCACCAGTTCTTGGCGCTAGTCAGGAAGCGAGATGGGAGCCTCTTCACCGACTCTCAGGGACGAGTAACCTCGCACCTTATCGGTCTGCTAACACGAACCAGCCGGCTAATAGCAGATTTCGACATGAAACCAGTCTTCGTCTTCGACGGGAAACCGAACACGTTGAAGAGGAGAACGATCGAGATGAGGAGAGAAGCGCGAAAGAAAGCGGAAGCGGAGTATATCGAGGCTGTTTCAAAAAGGGATTATTCGAAGGCATGGTCCAAAGCTGTCATGACCGGTCGGGTTACCGGATCTGTACTAGACGATTCGAAACGTCTGCTAACACTGATGGGGATCCCGTGGCTCGAAGCCTTGGAAGACGCGGAAGCCCAAGCCAGCTACATGGCGGCCAGAGGCGACGTCTGGGCTGTGGGAAGCAAAGACTACGACTGCCTACTCTACGGTGCCCCGATCCTTGCGCGATACTTGACCTTAACGGGACGCGAGTGGCTACCCGCCCAGCGACGATCACGACCACTTATTCCAGAACTGATCAAGCTCTCCGAGAATCTCACACTCCTCGGGATAACACGTGAACAGCTTGTAGATCTCGCGATCCTCGTCGGAACAGACTTCAACCAAGGCGTAAAGGGAATAGGACCGAAGAAAGCCCTGAAACTAGTCCACGATCACGGGTCAATAGAACAAATGCCTGATGAGATCAGATCGAAACTGACAGAGGATCTGAACAGTGTTCGTCAGGTCTTCTTGAAACCAAGGGTTCTCGAAAAATATTTGGTGAAAAGGTCTCCTCCGGATCTTGCTGGACTCATCAAGTTCCTCTCAGAGGAGCGCGGTTTCAACAAGGAAAGAGTAGAACGGTTGACAGAACGGCTCACTAGCAAAAGCGAGAAAACGGACGCTGGTCTAGAGACTTGGCTCAACTAGTAAAACAGCCTGCCAAGTTCTCGATTGTCGCGCAACTCTGCCGATCTCTTGAAGAGGACAGTAGGAGAAACGAGAAGATTCGGCTCATCAGCGAAGTTCTCAGAAAAATTAGTTCGGAGGATGTTTCCTACGTGACATTATTCTTGGCTGGAAAACCGTTCCCAGAAGCGGATCCTCGCGTCCTAGAAATAAGCTACGCCACTCTATCGGCAGCAGGGAAAACACTGAACCAGGCACTCCTCTCAGGAAACGAAGATTCGTTGACGATTGCTGATGTTTTCGCCACACTAGAGAAACTTGCCGAGGTCAAAGGCGCCGGCTCAAAGGAGAAAAGACTCGCACTCTTGAGTTCGCTGATCAACCGGACGACGCCGCTGGAGACAGAGTATCTCAGCCGAATGTTGCTGGGCGAGATGCGAATCGGCGTAGTTGAGGGAGTCTTGCTAGATGCTATCGCCGAAGCCTCAGGGGTCTCTCGACGATTGGTCAGGCGTGCACACATGCTGCATGGAGACATCGGGGATGTCGCTAGGTTGGCTATGACAGAGGGTGCCGAGGCGCTTGAGAAAGTGAGCTTGCGACTCTTCATTCCGGTGAAGCCGATGCTTGCGGAGATGGCAGAGGATATTCCTCAAGTCTTGGCAGAGCACAAGCAAGGCAGCGCGTTCGAATACAAGTTCGACGGCGCCAGAATCCAGATCCACAGAAAATCAGCTCAGGTCAGGATTTTCAGCCGACGACTGACCGATGTCACAGACAGTATTCCAGAAATGGTCGATTATGCCAAGACAAAAGTGAAAGGGTCCGAGTTCTTGATAGAAGGAGAAGTTGTCGCCCTGGGAGAGGGCGGAAAGCCGGTTCCGTTTCAGGATCTGATGCGGCGGTTTCGACGGGTCCACGGGATCGAAGACATGGTCCAGAAGATCCCTTTACGGCTCTACCTCTTTGATGTCCTCCAATCCGAAGGAAAGACCTTGATCGATCTCCCCTATACTGAACGATGGGAAATACTCTCCAGTCTTGTTCCAGAAGAATCTCTAGCCCCAAGGATAGTGACAAAGGATCCGAATGCCGTGCAGGAGTTCATGCAGTCGGCTCTGAAAGAAGGTCATGAAGGGCTGATGGCTAAGTCGCTCACGAGTGACTATTCCCCGGGTGCTCGTGGTAAGAAGTGGTTCAAGATCAAGCCTGCCGATAGGCTTGACGTAGTCATAGTTGCCGCAGAGTGGGGCAGCGGGAGAAGAGTGGGTTGGCTGAGCAACTACCATCTGGCGGTCAGGGACGAAGAGACAGGCGAGTACCTGGTTGTCGGGAAGACATTCAAGGGTCTGACGGACGCAGAGTTTGACATGATCACCAAGCGGCTTCAGGAGCTGAAGACGAAGGAAACGAAATGGACTGTTCACGTGAAACCCGAGATCGTGGTCGAAGTTGCTCACAACGAGCTCCAGAAGAGTCCGCGGTACAAGTCGGGATTTGCGCTACGGTTTGCAAGGATCACAAAATTCAGAGATGACAAGACCCCTGAAGAGGCAGATACCATCCAAACGCTGCGCAGGTTGTACGAGAAACAGTTTGAAAACAAGGGCAGATTGCTAATGGAAGGGACTTGAAGGTCGCGGTTCTTTTCAGCGGGGGAAAAGACAGTACCTACGCCACATGGATTGCTCAACACCAGGGGTGGGACGTAGAGGCTCTTGTCAGCGTTTTTCCGAAGGGAGTCGAGTCCTTCATGTTCCACTTTCCTAATATCCGTTGGACAAAGACTCAGGCTGAGGCAATGGGTCTTCCACATCGGACCATCGAGGCCGATAGGGACGAATTGTTGGGCCTTCGGGAAGGACTAGACGAGACACGGAAGGCGCTTGGAATAAATGGAGTTGTGACTGGGGCTGTTGCTAGCGACTATCAGAAATCTCGGATCGACCAAATCTGTGAAACTTTAGGGCTCAAGAGTTTCGCTCCACTCTGGCATAAGGATCCAAAGATACTTGTAAACGACTTGAAAGATGCTGGCTTCAAGATCATCCTCTCGGGTGTCGGAGCAGCAGGTCTCGACGAGTCCTGGCTGGGGCAGGAACTGACAGGCGAGCGATGGTCCAAGTTGGAGAAATTGTCGAAAAGACACGGGATACATTTGACCGGCGAGGGAGGCGAGTACGAAACCTTCGTTCTTGACGCTCCCCACTTCAAGGATCGGGTAGGCATCAAAAAGACTCACAATAGGTGGGACGGACAAAGCGGTTACCTGGTTATCGAACAGGCTTCGCTACAGCATAAGCCGGCGAACTGAGGCGGTGGCCCCTTCCTCGATCTTCGCAGGATCCAACCTAGCATATTTCCTGTTTTTCATCAGAACCTTACCGTCTACTATTGTTGTATCTACGTTGTAGCCGCTCGCAGAGTAGACGAGGTCAGAAATTACCGTCTCTTTTCCGTGGATAGGCATCATGTTCGGCTCTTTCAGATCGACGAGAACAAGATCAGCCCGTTTTCCTTTCTCTATGGTACCGATTTCCTTCTCTTTCCCAATCGCACGAGCGCCATCGATGGTAGCCATGTCGAGTACCTTCTGGGCACTGGCGACTGTCGGGTCCCACCGGTGAGCTTTGTGAGCGAGAGCACAAGCTTTCATTGTGTCGAACATGTCAAGGCTGTTGTTGCTCGCAGGTCCATCAGTTCCAAGCCCCACTCGGACCCCGGCCTCCCACATCTCCGGCAACGGCGCCACGCTACCTCCCGCGAGCTTCATATTTGAAACCGGGCAGTGAGCGACTCTAACGCCCCGCTTTCCGTACAGCTTGACTTCCGATTTTGTCAACCACACAGAGTGGGCAGCCAAAACTCTATCGCTTAGAAAGCCGATCTTGTCTAGATAATCTACTTCTCGTGACTTTTTGTCCCGTTCGAACCGCGCTTGTTCCCCCCGGGTTTCAGCGATATGGATGTTCACAAGGGAGTCTTCTTTCTCAGCTTCCTTTCGACACCAGAGAAGCGTCTCCTCACTGCAGGTGTAGGGAGAGTGAGGACCAAAGGCAAACGAGATTCTAGGAGACTTCATCGCGCGGATATGCTGGAGCAGTTTCACGGAGTTTTTTCGCTCCCTTTCTTTGCCCTCCCGGGTGGCCGGATCGATCATTCCGTAGGAGAGTATCCCTCGAAGCCCTGCCTCTTCTGTAGCCTTGGCCACATCTTCCATGTGAAAGTACATGTCAACGAAACAGGTGGTTCCGGTTCTCGTCATCTCCATCGCGCCTAGAAGCCCGCCGTAGTAGCACATCTCGCCAGTGAGTCGTTTCTCAAGAGGCCAGATCTTCTTCTCAAGCCACTGCTGAAGTTCGAGATCGTCAGCATATCCCCGGAAGAGAGTCATGGAAAGATGCGTATGAGTGTTGATCAGACCAGGAATCAGCACTTTACCTCTACAGTCAATGACTTCGTCTTTCCCTGACCCTTGAGTTATTCCCATATCTCGTATGGTCCCATTGTCATCAATGCTAACAGAGGAGTTCCGTAGAACTTCCCGATGTGGGTTTTGGGTGATCACCCAGTCGCAACCTTTCAGGAATAGTCCCACGAATTCTACGCCTCTGCGCGAAGCTGGGTTTGAGAGTGGACTCCTTTTGAAGGCTTGTAGGACGCATCTAGAAGGGCCCTAAGGCTCAGAGCCTTGGATTTGCCAATTCCCGCTCCGACTGCCATCTCTGTTACGGAAGCGCTGAATGTTCGTCTTAGAGATCCGAAATGGGACAGCAGTTGTTCGGCAGTGCGAGGTCCAACTCCAGGCACAGATCCAACAATGGATTCCTGAAGGCGTTTGATGTCTTCCGACCTTGGCTTACGGACGACAAGGGGCGGTGGCCCATGGCGGCCTTTGTAGCGGCCTCCCTTACCGAGAGTGATCAAGAACTCTGCGGTCTCTTCCGCATCTCTTGTGAAAAAACAGTGCATGTCAAAATCTAGGACGGCAGAAATCAGCGCGCCCCAAAGAGAACGCGGGTTCCTAGTTCTCTTTAGCTCATCTTCCAGATTACCTTCGACGACTAGAATCTTATCTCTGTATGACTCGCCTATCCTATAGGCCTGGTCGAATAACCTCCCGCTGAATAACGAGGAGACGAAGTCCCGCGTGGATTTTCGCTCCACGGCATATTCTCCAACTATGTAATCAGCCACCTCAAGGACTCTATATTCCACGGAAGCTCCCTTTGACCGAAGCTCGTCGGGAACCCCCGACGGCTTCTCCCTTTCATCGACGGCTATTCGAACCATTATGGGTCTGGAATCTCAATGATGTCGTCATAACAAAAGACTATGCAAGAAAGCGGAGACTAGATCCAGCTCTTCGCAGTCATGCACAATCAGCCACTCTTCCTATCTCGAAAGTCTGGACTGTGTGCGTCAATAAAGGTCCACAGTCCTCTCATTCCATTTCGTCAGCTCCCTAGAAAGCAACCCTCAAAAGTAACTGTTCTGTTTTTCGCGTCCGCCTTGATGGGTATCCCGAAGTCGGCCGTCGAGCAGCTCTTGAGGGAGAGCGAAGACCACGCATGCCGAGAGGCACCCGAGATATGCGTCAAGGTCATGGCTATCGCAAACCTCCCGACTCTATACGGTGACTATCAGGCCGTTGCGTTCTGGAACAATTTCGACCAGAAGGAGCATGCTGCGTTTGTCCATGGTGATACTTTCGAGAAAGAGGACGTTCCAGTAAGGCTGCACTCCGAGTGTCTTACAGGCGATGCTATCGGCTCGCTACGTTGCGACTGCCGAGAGCAGCTCCAGGAGTCCCTCCTGCGAATAGGCAAGATGGAACGGGGGATAGTTCTCTATCTAAGACAAGAAGGTCGCGGAATCGGTTTCGTCAACAAGATCAGAGCCTACCAATTGCAGGACACCGGTTTCGACACCGTTGAGGCGAATAAGAAGCTGGGCTTCAGGCCTGACGAGCGAGACTACGACATAGCAGCTCACATGTTGATGTCGCTTCATGTAAGATCGGTCAAGCTTCTAACGAACAATCCGGACAAGCTGAAGGATTTGCAGCTTCATGGAATTAAGGTGGCTGAGAGGATACCTGTCGTAATGCCACCGAACCAGTTCAACAAGTTCTATCTGGAGACGAAAAGGAAGAAGCTGGGCCACATACTCGACATAGAGCAGCGCGACGATCTAGCAGCCTATCCTCACAATCAAGATTGAAATTGGCTAATTCAACTTCCCTGGCAACATCAACCGTCCCGTCATGAATTGGCTCGATACTGTCAATAAGCTCTGAAAACGGTCGGAAGAAACTGGGGAATAATGTACACAATGAACCATGTAAAAGGAATCGACGTAAGAAATGAAAGAGCAACTTGTCTCCAAGTATGATATCCTAGCTTTATTCTTGTGCTTCCAACAATAGCACCAATAACTAGCATCAACAGGAAACCTAAAACCCCAAAGCTGTAAAGTATGGCAACCGAAGGACCCGTTATGCCCCAAGTATGGATGCTTACTTTGGTTAGGTGTCTTGTGATTACGGCGGCAAACGCAGTGTTAGCGAAGTAAGCGAACATCAAAGCGCTGAATATGAAAGGAGCCCCGAGATCTCTCAGCAGCACGAAGCCGATAAGGTAAGAAAGAATCGCTATTCCGAAGAGTATGGGTCTGTCCTTGCGATCTTGCACATTCACGTCTCTTTTCAAGAAGCGCACGTACACCAGAAGGGAGCCTAGCTCAATCAAGCTAGCAAAAAGTATGGCAAGCAGAAGGTACAACGGCGTTTCTTCGATTCCACTTGCAATCGACAGAGCGAGAAAAGCATAGGCAGATGATGCTTGAGGCATGAACACTGCTGCAACAGCTTTGTAGATTCGGTCAAGACGTTTAGCGCCTGGAAGTTGCGCTACGGGTTCTCGCGTAGTTGCTAACAGTATCATCGACTTCAATAGACAGAGGGGTGATTGTTGGCTTATCAATCCCCAACCTTTTCAGCTACTCTGTATAAGGGACTCATCATACGTTCGGCTCTTCGGAGCCTACCGTTTGAGTTTCTTGTAATCGTTGATGAGTTTCTTCTGTCGGGCATCCAGCTTGCCAACCCACTCATATTTCTCCGTGACACGTAGATAGAATCCGAAGGGATCGAGTATTCTGAAGTCGCGACGCCCCCATTTCTTCAACCGTAGAGGTTGGACGATCTTTGCGAATTTCCTTACGCTGTTATAGACGCGTTCCACTCGGTCAACTGGAATGATTATCTCTACTCCGTAACCACATTTTGTGGTTTTCTTGAATCGTCCGAAGTACGAGTGGGAGTACACTTTCTGACTGCCGCCATAGAAATTGAGGACGCTTTTCTTTCTCTTCATTACGAGATAATCCTCGGTCCGCCACTGGAGTTTGAAACCCAGTCTTGAGTAGAACTCTATTGCTTTCCTGAAGTCCGGGACGTGAAGCTCAATATAGACATCCGTTAACATTGTCGTCAACCATGGTTAGAACGGTGCAATTATTTGAAGACCCGAACGTATCCATAGACCAACTGTCAGAATTCTACAAGGTCGAGGGATCTCCTCACACCTACCTGATGTTTGTGACCACAATCGATGGAATTACGGTCCCTCTCGAACCTGGGCAACGCGGAGGATCCGAAATTGCCCTTCGACACTTGAAGGACAACCCCATAGCCACAGGAGGTCTTGCCGACAATAGAGCACTCCAGTACGGATGGGCGACGGCCGACGCCGTCTTGGGAGGGGCCGGAATCCTGAGAGACAACCCGGCGGCGAGCTGGTATCCCAGAGACAAGGACTTACAGGATCTCTTGATGAAAGGGAACCGTAAACCTGTCAGGGCAGTTGTAACTGGGAGAGGAGAGGTCGATTTGAAACACCCCGTGTTCAACCCGAAGAAGGACGAGTGGCAACCGGTCATCTTTACAACAAAGCAAGGAGGAGAGAAACTGAAGAACCAAGCAAAACGGTTGCAAGCCCAAGGCCACAACCCTCTTCAGTCTGCCAAAACCCACGTCGTTGGAGATACAACCGTAGACCTTACCAAAGCCGTAGGGATTCTGAGGAAAGACTACAGGACAAAGCTTCTGGACATTCAGGGAGGGCCCATTTTGGCCGGAGGAGCGGTCAAGGCGATGTTGATCGATGAGCTCAGGCTCACAGTTTCCCCCCAGATCATGGGTGACCTTAACTCCGAAGGAAAGAGAAGACCCGGTTTTGTAACCGGGATCCATTTCGGATTAGACGACTCTCCACTCGCAGAGCTTGAGGCAATCGGAGTCTCGGGGAGTCACGTCTTTCTAAGATACTTGATGAACTATAGGAACTAGAGTGGCCAAGAATGGAAATGTTTGCGATGCGAGAGTTCCAGTTTTCATCGGCTGCCTCGCTCGATGTTGACGAGAAGGCGATGCAAGGCCACAACTACGAACTCCGAGTCGTCGTCAAAGGGACTCCTGACGAAAGAGGAGTGATTCTAGACACTCGCATTATCGAGAGAATCGTCAACCAAGAGATAATCGCGAAACTGGATAAGAAGAATCTGAATGAGGTAATTCCTAATCCAACAATGGAACGTATCTCAGTATGGATCTGGAACAAGCTCAAACCATCAATCAAAGAACTACACGAGATTCGAGTTTGGGAAAATAGAAAGAAAGGTACCAGCGTAGTTTACAGAGAGAACTGACCTATGGGCGAGTCAACGTCAGCCGGTAATCTGCTCGGACTCTTTTGCAATCCAACTCTCCATCTTGCTCTCTAGAACATCCAAGGCTAGTGCGCCGTCGCCGAGGAGTTCGTCGTGGAATTTGCGAATGTCGAATCGTGGTCCCATTGCCTTCTCCGCCCTAGCTCGGAGCTCGCTGATCTTGAGCTGCCCAATCTTGTATGCAAGCGCTTGACCTGGCCACGCAATGTACCGGTCCACCTCCGATACCACGTTGAGTTCTGAGAGCGCGGTATTTTCTAGGAAGAACTGGATGGCGCGTTCACGCGTCCAATGTTTGTGGTGGATTCCCGTGTCAACGACAAGTCGGGCTGCGCGCCAGGCGTCGAAGCTTAACCTCCCAAAGTCGGAAAGTGTGTCCTTGTAGAAGCCAACCAGCTTCGGAAGTTCCTCCGAATAGAGACCCCAACCCTCGATGAAGGCTGTATAGCCTCCATGTCTCCGAAACTTCGGCATATTGGTCAATTCCTGCTGAATTGCCAGTTGTAGGTGATGTCCAGGCACAGCCTCATGATAGGCCAGTACCTCCATCGTGTACTTCGGCCGTTGTTCTGGTCGGAATGTGTTCACGTAGAAGTAGGCTGGGCGCGAGCCGTCTTCCGGAGGACGGTAGTAGTACGCGTCCGGTGCGGCCTCGGCTCTGAACGCTTCGATTTCGCGGAAACCATATTTTGCCTTCGGCAACCGTCCAAACAATAATGGTAGCTTCTCGTCCATCTGTTCCAGAATTTTCTTGAATCTGGCCAGGAGTTCGGCGGCTGAGCTGTTGTAAAGTGATCTGTCCTTTCTGAGGGATGAGATGAAGTCTTGCAATGAGCCTTTGAATCCGACGCGGTCGACAATTGCCTTCATTTCTCCGTGTATGCGTGACAGCTCTCTGAGGCCTAGATCATGAATCTCATTCGGTGACAGGTTTGTAGTGGTAAAGTGCCTGACCGTGTAGGCGTATCGTTCATTTCCGTCGGGAAGGGACCAGATCCCGATGTCGTTTCGACATGCTGGGAGATAATCTTCCTCGAAGAACGCGAGGAGCTTCTCAAAAGCTGGAATGACTGACTGTCGGATCGCTTCATCAATGTCGTTCCTTATGCGAATTGCTTCTGTCGAATCAATTACCTGTGAAATGTTCTCAACGGACTTGTAGAGATCGAGCTTCTTGGGATCTTGAACAACGTTAGCTTCCAATTGGGGAATGATCTTTTCCGCAGTCACTTTGGCAAGGACGATTCTGGCTCTTATTCCGGCTCGCATGCTCTGAATGACTTGGTCTACTAGTCGGGGAAACGCTCGAAGCCGGCTGGAAAAATTCTCGAAATCCGAGAGCGACCCGAATGGATGATAGGTGACTAGCTCGGGAATGTCGATCTGCAGTCCGGACTGCTGGGTCATAGGCGTGAGATAAGGACGGAACTTCGCCGCTTCTAGATTGTCTTTTAGTTCGCGTTCGAAGAGTTCGTAGTTCAGCATCTCTGGTTTCGAGGATGGTTTCTTGATACTTCCCAGTCGGTCCAGATATTCCTTGGACTGAGCGACTCGACGATGGAAAGCATCCTCCGAAGCGTCCTCTAAGAATGCGTCATATCGATGGTCCCCGAGATAGGTTGCGCTAAGAGGATACTCTTTGAGAATGAATTCCCAATAATCGTCGTACAGTTGGTTAAGTTGAGTTACGACATCACTAGACGAGATCGATTTCCCGCGCGGCATTTCCGTCGGTTTGGCAATTCGAGCGTTGGATTCTATTTATGCATAGGCATCTAGGTAAGGCTTTGAAACTCCAAGTCGGAAGAAGTAGGTCCTGTCTACTCTTTCTTGACGTTGAGCAAGAGGCCTTGCTGTTTGAACCAGGTGGAGAGTGTGTCTGTCAATTGGTCGAATTGCTTGTTGACCTTTCTCATTCCAAGGAGTCCTCCCGCAGCGCCTGAACCCACCTTGATCAGTCTGAGCGTTCCACCTTCGGTGGCCGGATATATCTAGAAGGTCACGGTATGGTGTTGAGCCATCGCCCCAAGGAGTAAGTTGGCTCCCTTGCTTCCCTTCTCCGCCTTTCCCTTCGTCGGACCATCCCACTGAATTGTGAACCCGTTTGACGTGAACGCTTGAAGGGCAAGGTTCTGAATATTCTCGACTGAACCCTTTACAGCAATGTCAGCATACTTAGCCAAGCTACCTTCTCAACCCAATATGGAGGGTCTCATATCGCGAATAAATTCATTGCGCCTTGAAGGCGACTTGTTTCGAGATCGCCCCGACTATTTCCTGACAATCCGAGAACCTAATTACGAGAATTCGCATCGATTACCCTATGGCTGGCAACCAATTCAATTCGGCAGTGACCTACCACGAGGCAACGAAGCACTCCGAAGTAAACATCGGAGCGTCCGCCCACTACCTCGACTGGGACAACAAACCAGCACAGTTCAAAGAATACTTGAATCTCCCTTCCATCGCCCTTCCACACGATTTTCCCCGCCCTGAAGGGAACTCTGTCAAGGCGATCAAAGGCCAGACGAATGTTGCAGGTGCCAGGCAGATCGACATAGGGGTTCTCTCCGAGATTCTCTTCTTCTCTGCGGGCCTTACGCGAAAGATGAGATTCGGCAAGGAGTTCTACTACATGAGGGCAGCCTCCGCAACAGGCGCACTCTATCCAATCGAACTCTACGTGATCTCCAGCCGAATCCCCGGCTTAGAGGCAGGAGTGTACCACTTCAATCCTCTACACTTTTCGCTAGCGAAATTGCGAGATGGAGACTATCGAGCCGCACTGGATTATGCAGGCAGTCCTGGTAGCTTGTCTGCGCCGTTCACCTTGGCATTCACATCAATGGCATGGAGAAACGCATGGAAGTATGAGGCCAGATCCTATCGTCACTGGTTCTGGGACTCAGGAGTTATCGCCGCCAACCTTCTCGCCACCGCTAACTCAGCCAGCCTTTCTACCGAAGTTGTCCTCGGCTTCGTCGATTCCGAGGTCGACCGGCTTCTGGGTTTGGAGCCAAAGAAAGAAGCAACTGTAGCCCTCGCAGTTGTCGAAGCCGGCCTTAGTGAAGGAGTTCCGAGGATGCACAAGCCGATTCCAAGTCTTGCCCTAGAGGTCAACCGGCTTTCAAAGGAGGAAGTTGACTATCCAATAATATGGGAAACTAACGAGGCCTCGCAACTAAAGACCAAGTTAGAGACCGACTCCTGGAAGAGGAGTCTAGGGCCATCCAAACGAGCAGTTCCACTAACTACGTCAGTCTTTCCATTGCGAGAGTCGGAAGAAGACTTGTCTCCACGCCTAGATGAAGTGATTCTACTTCGAGGGTCGACTCGAAAATTCGCCCAAGATCCTGTCTCCTTCGATAATCTCTCGACGATTATCCAGGCTTCTGCGACCAAGATTCCACTTGACTTTCTTCCAGATAATGAGACGCTGATTGATTTCTACTTCATGGCCAATGAGGTCCAAGGACTCCCTCCAGGATCCTACTTTTATAATGTAAACACAAACTCGGTCGAACAACTGAGGGTTCTCAAGAACCGCTCTATGTCGGGTTATCTCTGTCTCGGACAACAGCTCTTCAGCGATGCCAGTGTTGTATTTTTCCTCATGACTGACCTAGACTCTGGTCTCAAATCTCTCGGCAACAGAGGCTATCGAGCAGCCCAGTTTGAAGCCGGCGTCCGGGCAGGAAAGATCTACCTCTCCTCCTATGCGGTGGGAATCGGAGCCTCTGGATCGACTTTCTTCGACGATGCCGTCACAGAGTTCTTCTCACCCCATGCTAGCGGGAAGAGCCCCATGATCGCTGTCGGAGTTGGGGTGCCGGCCTACAAAGCCCGATCAGGAAAGGTGCTTCCACAAATGACGGCGAAGTCTTAGCATTCTGAGGATTTGTCGGTCGAGGTTTCGGATTGAGCAGTAATCTTTGTCCCCGATGTCACAAGCCTATCCGAATACCTGAGGAGGAGGTTATCGTAGTCAGGACCAGGATCGGAAAAGGCAAGATCGAGGACAGAATGGTCCACAAAGTGTGCCCATCGAGCGAGCCCGTGGCTCAAGTTGGGGGCCAGCAGTATTGCACTAACTGCGGTCATGCGAAGTCGATTCATTCTCCCCGGTGTTCGTATTCAAGCTTCGACTACCGCTGCGACTGCAAGGAATTCCGCGGGTGAATGCGAAAAACCCTCTTGACCCAAAATGGCCATGAGGATATAGAAGTAGGAGGTATCAGCAACCAACAGTTGACTATCTGGCCTGGAGCTCGACTGGTTGAAATCAATCAATACGAAGCTGAAGCGTCTAAGACGCGGAGCCGACTGGCTCATCTACGCCTCGGTGATCCTGGGAGTAGCTCTACTGGTACAGCTATACGCACTCATGGTCCCTTCCTGGCTATTCTACTCGATCCTTGCCGGTTGGTTACTCTATTTGCTCGTGGCTATCGGAGTGGCAACAGGCCGCGATAAGGCATATCCTCCAGCCCTTGTTCTCTCAATCGTAACTCTGGCTGTTTCTCTTCCACAACCCGAACACTATTCACTGGCTGACGCGGGTCCAACCCTCGCGTCACTGACCTTCATGGCGGGGTCACTGCTACAAGCAGGTGTGATAATCCTCGTCACTTCTTTTCTGGTTCTCAAGCGAAGGCAACCACGCATCAGAGCGATTCCCATTGGATAATACAACCGGGGCTGTTCGACAGAATCCATAAAGGTCGATCTGAGAAGGCGGCTCGTATGTCTCTACAGTCTCAGAAGGGAGGAACCCAAGTTCTCGCCCGCAGGGTGAGCTCCGGGATTGCGGGTCTGGACGCGCTCCTCGATGGAGGATTTCCAGAGGGTAAGGTGGTTCTAGTTCTTGGCGAACCTGGAACAGGCAAGACTATCATGGTCTCGCAGTTCTTGCACAACGGAGTTACTGGGCAGGGGGACAAGGGCGTTTACATCGGCATGAACGAGCCGAAGACCCGCTTCAACACGGAGATGATGAGCCTGGGGATGGACTTCGCCAAACTGGAGAGGGAAGGCAAGTTTGCGTACGTTGACGCCACAGAAGTGAGACGAATCCCAGAACAGGCCAAGGTCGGAAGAATCCCGGTCGGCGGGAGAGAACTCGGCCTCGTCAATCTCATCGATCTCGTCCAGGAGGGAATCGACAAGCTCTCACCCAAGAGGGTGGTTGTAGATTCGATCTCGGACCTCGTATTTCGCTTTCCCCAGATCGAAGAGCGACGGCCTGCTGTTCTCGATATCGTTGAGGTGTTGCAGTCAACCGGCACAACCTGTCTTTTGACCAGTGAACTTCCGACTACGGGAGAAGACAGGGTATTGCAGCCAGAAGAGTATCTTGCCGAAGGAGTGATACTGTTGAGGATTCTTCGCAAGGGAGTCCGCACGTTACAGGTGTTGAAGATGCGTGGCTCCAAGGTCGACACGACCCCTCGACCGTATGTGATTAAGAATACAGGCCTCGAGGTTTATGCGACGGAGGAAGTGTACGGGCAGACCATGGAGAAATGAAACGTCCGAAACTAGAATCGTCTCCAGTGCCTGATCAAGTAATAGATGTTCTCAAGAACAACAAGATCGGATACCTTTCCGTTCTTTCGAAAAGTGAGGAGTTGTACAGTTATCCGGTCGCCTTCCACTTTTCAGGCTCGAAACTCTACTTCATGACGCCTGTAAGTGCAGCGAAGTTCAAGATTCTCAAAAACAATCCAACTGTATCCTTCATAGTCGATAATGGAAAAGTGACCACGGAAGCTTGCGGAGCCATGATCCAGGGCAAGGCAAAGATCTTCACAATTGGCCGGACGTTAGTCTCGATACTCTCAGTAGGGCCGAAGATGATTGGGTTCTCAAAGAAATACCCCGGAATGCTCTCGTTCTATGCCCGAGGAAAAGAGCTTCCGGACGAGAGGAAGTTGTACAAGTACAGGCTCATCAGAATAGACCCCTCAAAGATCATCTACTGGCTAGGCTACACCTTCGGCAGGTACATTCCAAGGACCGAAGCTAAGACGGAGGGGCATTCGCTCAAACTGGGTAAAGACAAGTCTGGACTCGAACTTTCCGCGAAACTGCTTGAGTCCTCCGATGAGGATGTTCCGGCAGAGCCCATGGCGATGGAGCATGATTGGATCTCAAGGCTGGATTCTAGCGTTTCGGAAGGAATCTTGTCCCCAGAGGAAATGAAGATACTCGGGTCGTACAAGGGTGAAATCACATCCGCAAAGCCTCGTTTCGAGACCAGTAGCAGGGTGACGGAAGAAGAAAAGAAACTACTCAGGAAGTCAAGACAATAGGCTGCAAGACAGCAGGCTCGGTCGAGTCGGCGATTGACACGTGCCCTAGCGGCACGAGAGACTTGGCGCTTCTGTACAGAGAATAGGCGCCCGCCGCGACGAAGACATAGGTGATTACGTCCGGAAGATTCAGTTGGACCAGAAACTGGATACGAGAAAGTGGCATTTGTACCTGACTTCCGAGCCACAAGAAAAAGGTGCAAAGGCCGGTCCAGGTGAGATGCTTCCTCAGAGTAATATCTCCGGACCTACTAGCGCTGAGCAACAACGCGAATGCACCGAGGAACAACGCTCCTCCAAATGGAGCGACTTGCGAGAAGCCTGACATAATCGCTGAGATCACCGATGCAATTGCACCGCCTACCGTGCCAAACCCGAGGAAGTACCTTAACTTGCTCCAGCGGAGTGTGTCTCTGAACAGAGGATCGGATAGACGAGCCACGCGAATGGTCGAATCCATCCAAGCGAAAATCACGATGAATCCCGACCCGATCAGGAGTCCGCCCACCACGTTGACATAAAGAGAGCTAACTCCGGTTGAAAGTGCCAAGGTA